>Ga0208992_1000009_pt1 | contig 18873 bp, 21 predicted proteins | sample MedBloCAOM1_O1_FD_187842 | JGI IMG/M metagenome (GOLD analysis project Ga0208992, IMG submission 187842) | Forest soil microbial communities from El Dorado National Forest, California, USA - Mediterranean Blodgett CA OM1_O1 (SPAdes) (version 2) | ecosystem: Environmental > Terrestrial > Soil >...
GGGGCCGGGCGCCGTGGACCTTGGTTGGCTACCCACCACACCCAGGCTGCCTGCGCCCCCATGCGCTTCTCTTCACAACCTCAACCAACCGGCAACATTCGCAGATTCGGGGCGTGATTGTGGGGGCCGGGCGCCGTGGACCTTGGTTGGCTACCCACCACACCCAGGCTGCCTGCGCCCCCGTGCGTTTCTCTTCACAACCTCAACCAACGGGCAACATTCGCAGATTTGGGGCATGCTTGCGGGGGCCGGGCGCCGTGGACCTTGGTTGGCTACCCACCACACCCAGGCTGCCTGCGCCCCCATGTGCTTCTCTTCACAACCTCAACCAACGGGCAACATTCGCAGATTCAGGGCATGCTGGTGGGGGCCGGGCGCCGTGGACCTTGGTTGGCTACCCATCACACCCAGGCTGCCCGCACCCCCCATTGGCCGCCTATGGCGCTTAGGTGGGGCAGGGGAGCCATTACCCCAAGGATCTGCGGTGTGTGGATGCCCCGGGCAGCTGGCAATTGATCCAAACCCCAGCTATTCCTAGTTGAATCCCTGGCCACGTATGGCTAACACCACTGGCGCACTTCTCTTGCAGGCAGCATATGGCCGCATTTCACTTAGCCCCTGTGCCCCGTCACACCCATCCACATAGTAAGGTAGGTGTTGCTAACCCCCAGCCAACCCCCTGTCTGCCCCAACCCGCAGTACCCTAGGCAACTCTCAGCTCAGCGATAACCCGCCCTCACCGCCTGATTGCGCCCAAAAAGGACCTACGGAATTGCACCGCAACCAGTCTCTGCCGATTCCAGCCCAATATGCAACGCTCTAAGCGTATATATGTCAGGATGCTGGCACAATGCAACTATGCGCAGATGCTAGCCTCACTGCGGGATGACCAAGTAACATGGTAACCGTTTCAGACTTGATTTTGAGACAAAAAAAAACAGGGCATAAGAGGAGTTGTTGCGCATCGCCCATGGTCTCAAGTATTTTACTGAGCAGGGCATGCTGTGGGGCTTAGATAGGCGGCCTATGCATTACCCCCTGCCCCTACACCCATGCAGCATCAGCCAATAGCGCTCAGCCATGGCCTGTGTTGCACTGCCGCTGAATATATGCAGGGAGGGTGTGGGGAATTGAATCACCCCCATTGAACACAATGAACAATGTTGGGCGGGGGAGAGTCGGCATACAAATAGACAGCAAGCTGTTGTAACTATCAAACATATAGCCCATCCTTACCTACCTCGGGCCTAAGAATCACCTGCTTATCAGAGCACGGCCTACAGTGATTGATTAAGTGCGTTCTAGCGGCAGAGGGGACTAAACAAACCTCATTGTATGAAAGCATCCCCTTCCTGCTCACACCTAGAAAGCTCCGCCTTCCGGCCGCCTCGTTTTTGCCAAAAAAATATTTGACTGTATCAAACGCCGCATCGGCGTATGTCTGGGCCCCAGGGGTATCAAAACGGCTGGGGTTGTCTCGAGAGGTGGTATACAGTATCTTCGCCCAGTCGCATACGCAGAGCCGCTGTAGGGGGGTGAATGCCCCCACCAGGTGCGCCTGACGACATCGCTGCAACCGCTGCAGCCCGGCAGCGTCAAACGTCCTAACCACCACCTCCCCCACAGCTGGTAAGCGGCGAATCACCCCAGGCTGTGTGGGCGGAATTTCCTCCGTGGCCGTGTCCTCCGCGGGCTCCCGTTCTGCCAAAAGGTACAGGCGCACTTTGGGATCCACGGTCTGCACCGTTGTGACGAGGTAATCATGCTGTCGGGGGTTCGATGTCTCCCGCCATAATTCAATCTTTCGAACAAGCGTTTGTGCTCTGTGTTCGGGCGTTGCGCACATGCTGTAATTCCAATAATCAAGCACCCGGTATGTTGTCCCCACTGCGCATAGGGGGTCAAGATAAATGGGGCGTGTCATAAAAAAGAAATGATGGAGGAGTGTTCCTAAGCTATGGATGGCGTTCAGCATGGTGGTGCGGGTCGAGTTGCGGCGAGGCCATTCCAAGCCCCGACGGGCGGAACATTACTGGTGGCCAGGGGGTGTTGGTGGCAGGGGGGTGGCCAGATAGTAGAATCCCAACCATCTTATATCAGCAAGGGGGGCCATTCATTACAAACTAAGAATTTTGCCAACCATTGGGCTATCGGAATTGCATAACGACTAGACGCAAGCTTTCTATACAATATTTACAGAGAGGACAATGAAAAACCGGGGACAAGTCTGCGTGCAATGTTGGCATTGGGGGGACAAAGGGCATAGTCCACGCAACATGGGTGCAAGCATCTACCGCGTGCGACGGACTGCATCCTGCAAAGGCTGATCCAAAGGGATGACGTCTGCATTTAACATTAAGCACTGCTGCATGAAGGAGGCCTGCGTCAAGCATACCTGGGTTAAGGCCATCCAAGCGCCGGGGGTCTATTCCATGCTCCCGGAGTCTCTGAGCCATGACCTCCACGGCGATGGCATAGTCAGCTGCTTGCTCAGCATTAACCCCCTTGGGGTAGGGATGTGCCGCCTTGTGGCGGTCATACGTCTCCTTGGGCAGAACGCCGCCGTTTGCTGGGGCTTTGATGGATCTCCATGTCCCTGCTTTGCGACCGTTGTGCAGCTGCATTTGGTAAGCTGGGCATATGAGCGCCGCCGCGGCCACAACGCTCTCCGCATACCAATAACAATTGGTTGACGCGAGCCCATAGCGAGGCCGAAGGGTGGAGACAAGCAGGAGTATCCTAGCCCACTCAAACAGCGGGATTGGCTCGGTCTCGCACTTGTATGAAGCCAGGCAATCGGCCATGCGAGTTTGGAGATCCAACGCAGCTTGACGCAAACGAAAGGTATGGACAACATCGCACGCCACAACCTGGCTTGACCCAGAGTTTGACGATGCGGTCGAAAACACTTGCCCGCTTGTGCTGGATGGGGCAGGCCCTCTCTCAACAAGCAAGGACCTCTCATCCCCGGTGACACGACAGACGAGGTCTGCAACCAAGAACTCATGCTCAGAGGTTCCGCTGCTCCGATGCTGTTTATACCTATGAAACCCGGTTATGTACAGTTGGTCCGCTGTTGGGTGAATGAGCCGGACAGCGAGGTCCCAGTATGCCTGCACCGACAGCGAGCCTCGGTCTTCCAAAAGTAGGGGATGGGGTTCAAGGAGATACAGAGGCATGGGTGTGAGGGGGGTGGGGAAGGGGGGCTGGGGATACTGAGGGCTGGGGCTTGGGGGTTGTGTGAGCAACGTAGCACAACCAGTGGAGAAGGCTGGATTAAATAATGAAAACTTAGCGGGCATGGACAGCGTGCAAGGGTGCTCATGGCTGTCTGCAGCAAAAACGCGTGCGTGCTGAGTGAATGCCCATCTTTGCCAAAAAGAAGACGCCGCTGTAACAACAAGGAGATAAGCGCCCAGATTAAGCGCACAGCTGAATGCCCGGGATTTGGGCAGGCGTCTAATTCCTGCGCAGCGGAAGATTCTGCCCGATGGCCGAAATAATTGAATGCTGCATACCCCCTCGGAGTTACACATTCAGAGGTAAGCACTTACTCATCGATCAAGCGTGGTATGAACGCAGCGCAGAATTGCCGGCGAGCCTAGCCCCCATTCGGTTCAATGACATGGCCGAAAAGGCATGCGGCCCTTCGGCTGGCTATTGTAGACACTGAAATGAAACAAATGCGCATTAATCATGATTTACGTCCAGAATAATTGCCTGGCAGGGATCGTTAACATGCGGTTATGCTATAGCGGGGACGAAAAGTGGCTGAAACCGCGGTGGTATATGCGCAGCAGTCTGCAGGCGCTTCTGCACTTCTACGCAGCATCACATGGGCTGGACCTCAGTTCCCCGCCATTGTGCAATGCATTGGGGTAGGGCGATTGGGGTGTGCTGCATCGTTGGTCAGGCACCCAAACGCACGGCTTTGTCATGTCGGAGTTGAGATTTTGGGCGCCGAACCACACCCTGTGGTTGCGCGCAGCGCTTATCCGTTCCATGGCCACTCAGGCAAGCGACAGCGATGGCGACAATGATGCCATATATACATACCTCAGGAATGCAAGGGATGTCGTCCTAGAGGCCCAGCTAGTAAGCGAGGCAGTCCCTAACGTCGAACTGTCTGCGGTGGAGAGGGCTGCCCAACAACTCGATGGCATTCGGCGGACTATTTGGAGCATCAAAGACCCCCTCATCTCGGTCGAATCCGTTGAGAATATGGCGGCCGATGTCACTCGATTGCTAGTATACCTGAGGGAATCGGCGGAGAAAATGGTTTCACAGCCTGTTCCCCTACCCCACACTGTTGACACAGGCAGACGGGGGAGGCCGGCGGTCAACATCAACTTAGATGATTGCCAGAGGCTCCACGACCTTGGCAATTCCTGGGCTAGCGTTTCAGAGGCCCATGGTATTTCCCGTCAGACGCTATATAATCACTTTAAAAGATCCTCCCGATCTACTGCCAGACAGCCTTTCTCCGAGGTCACAGACGAAGACCTGGACGAGCTTGTTGCGCAGATTTCACTGGAGCACCCGTTCGCAGGCCAACGTATTGTTCTGGGGCACCTTGAAGCCAAGGGCATACACGTGCCTATTAAACGCGTTGAAGGGAGCCTTCGCCGCGTGGATGAAGCCAGTGTGCTTGTCAGGTGAATGGCCCCGCCTTAAACTCAGCGCACCTTCTGACTCACATCTTAGGTGGAAGGGGGTGATCAAAAGGAGAGTATATAAGGTGAGGGGAGCAAATGCGCTTTGGCACCATGATGGAAACGAAAAACTTCGACCATGGGGGTTTTACGTGCATGGAGCCATTGATGGTCACTCCCGCCTATTGCTATACCTTGCATGCGCCTCCAACAAACGCTCGGCGACCGTCAAAGCGCTGTTTTCTACTGCTGTTAACCAATACGAGTGGCCAAGCCGGGTTCGTGGTGACTTTGGACAAGAAAACAACGGCGTTGAGGACATGATGCAGAAACACTGGGGGGAAGCGCACCATGCCTATCTCAGGGGGAGGTTTGCAATCGAGTCTCTGAGAATGAGGAACCCTACACTCACCCCAATATACCCCCAGATCAACACACAATGTTCGTATCGAAAGAATCTGGAGGGATGTGCGCAAGGACTGTTTGGAAATATTCCGGCAGATCTTTCAGCACCTTGAGGAGGAAGGCACGTTGGACATGACCAACCGTCGACACCGCGCCTGTCTTTACCTCGTGTATCATGCTCGCATTCAAGCATCCTTGGATAGAGCGAAGGAGGCGTGGAACAATCACCGCATCAGGACTGCCGGGAACCGCTCACCGCTGGCCCTGTACGAACTTAGCCGCACCCGAGCTATCAATGCTGGGTACTGGCGCACTGACGCGGGAGACACCGCTCAGGAGGCCGGGTTGGAGGGGTATGGGGTAGACCCAGAGCCGTGCGGAGCAGACATGCATGACCAGCTGCCGGGGTCAACAGGCCAAGGGGAGATCAACCATCGGAGCGCATCCCTGGCATCAGACGCGGAGCTTGATGTTGTGTCGCTGCTATTAGCTGGGCTGGATCTCCAGGCGGACGACGGCGCATGGGGCACGCAAGTTTTCCACACGGCAGTCAGGGAGTTGGATCGTTTGCTCATGTCGGTTTCCATTGACCAGTAAAATCGCACTTGTGCCTTGTTGGCTGAAGAATTGAGCGGGGGGTCACACTGTAGGACAAAATTGGACTCCAGACCGGAGCATCCTGCGGTCCAGAGCTCAGGGAAATGCTGAATAACAGTGTCGGGTTCCTGTACAAAGCCGCCACTGCGCATCAACGGCCATTTGCACTAGAGTATAGAATAAAAATATGTTGAACAGACGACTTATAACCGCAGTCTTTGTGAGTTACCCCCGTGTATTTCATGTTCATTAAGGCATACAATACCGCCCAGCGGAGTTAAGATCCGCCTGATTATGGCCAATTGGCGCCCATCGCTGTTTGCACCAAGTTTAAAGCGTGCCGCTGTCCGCTGATAACACCCTCAGGCCTCCGTGCTCCTTCGTCGACTCATCACACCATTCTTTTTGAGGAGCGCTTTGGCCCTTGCGTCCGTCATGAGCCTGCCCGGGAAACTCGGGCCATGCCGTAACCCAAAATGCCTTCACCAACCCTGTGGCCTTTGGACACCAGCTGGCGGTCAGGATGAAAATTTGACTCTACTGGCTCTTTCATGCGTGTGTGGGTGTTACGGCATTCAGCATTACGTGCACGTGGAGGTGCGCTTTCTCCACTGCGAGAGGGCTAACATACTTACCAAAAGAGTCTCATCAACTCAGGAAAACCCTGCGACCAAAGACCGTCCTCATCGCCATAACAACCGCCCTGGAGGATCAACCAATGCTGGCGGCCCTAGCCCTAGCTTTACTCGGTTTTCATTTGTGGGTCCAGCGTTCATCTGACGTTTGAAGGTGCACCTGAAGGAGACCCATATTGCATTCATCACGCAGCCTAGTGAAGATTCTGGAGAGGCGAGTGGCTCTGGGCGGAAGCGGAAACCTGACGAGGCGTCGCGCTCTCCATCGTCCAAAAAAAAGAGGACCTCACACGAGCAAACAGGGCCTCCTCCTACCGATTATTCCTTTGTCCTCGTTCAGTCCACAAAGACAGTCCATTGCAATGAATACATCACCCCTAATGCGTTGGAGTTGAGTTTGCCCTTTTCTACAACCCGGCTCCCATACTAACCCTGCGGCCCAAGGTGTCAACTCCTTGCCGCAGCCAACCTCATCAAAACCGTCGTGTTGCATAGCGGGATGAGCAACTCAGACATTGTGTCTGCGGTCAGTGGCAAATTTTCGCCATTAGAGTCGGTGGCGCAGTATTTTTCGCCTGAACCTAACGAGGCCAAATGGTTTTTGCTCACCCCGCGTGCTGCAACTCGAAAAGGCGCCCGAGGGATACCACTTGGTCCAGGATGTTGCGCATCAGAGGTCACACATGCCGCAGTGAAAGAGTACGTTGCACTACCAGCTCCAGTTCTAGATCATCGCCAAATATCCGTCCCCCAGAGCCAACTTCAAACACCGGCAGTATCCGGTGCTCAAGCATGCCGTGTATATTGCTCTGCCAGCGCATGCGCCCGACATCCCCCTTGCCTCTGCGGATGACCTTGACGATGAAAATGATGAAAGGTCAACCTCCCCTCATGAGTCACACGGAACTGCAAGGAGCCCCGGCATGGGCAATGATGGGGAGTTTCCGACCGCTTCAGGCAGGCATGGGCGTTCTTCATCGCCGGCAGAGGTAAGTCTCTCCCCGCCAGATCACTGCCCCTGACCGTGATGTTTCTAGGGTTCCATGCCCATGCATAATGGGTTGCCTGCTATGCTCAGGGTCTGGGAGCACCTGGAACCCCCAGCACATTGCAGAAACAATAATTTAGTGAGCGCACTCCATCAGACTCTGCTTTCGCGCTGATGTAGCACAATGCAGTGGCCCGATGAGGCTGAGGGGAACTATGCTCACCTGCAAGATGCTTGCCAATATATAAGCTATGGCATCCGCCGCATGCTGGATGGTTCTCCTTTTTGGACGGTACTGAAACTGGCCAGCCAGCTGGAGGAGGAGCTTTTCCCCCGGCTTTCATTTCTAAACGACCTCCAGGAAGCCGTGTCTGCCGTGCAATGCAACCAGACCTCTGAGGATGCATTTGAGAAGACATTTGGTCTTGGGCCTAACGGCCTGGGGCCTGTGATTGACCTTCTGAAGCAGATCAATGCCCTCCTGTCTCTCAATTCTTTCCCGATGACCATGGAGGAACAGAATACCCTCAAGAGCATCATCAATCCGCAGGCACAACTCCTCGGCCTGCTCATTCAGCATCTCCGAAACACCAGAGATCGGGCATATTATGACCCAACGGCAATCTCATCACTTCGTGTTCTGTTGAGGGATGAGGGGCATCGGCTTGGGGTGACCGCCATGTTTCCTTTTACGCATTTCTTGCCGCTAAACAGTCAAATTTTAGGAGGCCGACGCAGATGATGGGTTCCCTCTCGAGGATGTCGACATCTTTACAGCATCGCCTGCTCAAATTGGCTCGATTCTGCATTTCTACTTCACGACAAACGGCGTGTTCAATCCTGACCGTCTGCTCGCGGGCCCCCGTGGGATTCACGGAATCCTAGACCACCTTGTATATCCGTTCCTCGACACATTCCAGCTATCAAGCCCGGATTATTCTGCACTCAAGGGCCTTTTCATAGGCTTCTGCGAGTCGGCATGTGTGGCCTTTGAATTGCTTATCAAAGTGAGCCACCTAGCAGCGACCTGTGAAACGCAGAGCTAAAAGACTGCTGGCAGGGTGGGAAGAAAGCAAGCAAACAGCCGCAAGGGCCCGCATTTTCTGAACAAGGAGCCAGGGACGGGCCTGTCCCACCTTTAACGACTTCTGCCGGCGAGCCACCAACTCCAGGCAGCGGAGGGCATGGTGGCACTGTGAGTCCCATTGTTTCTTTACATCTCGCTGCTGCCGCTGAAGCATATGGGCTGGACAGGGTAGTGGTGTGCCTCATGGTGCTCCCCCATCTGGCCCATCCGGTGGTGCCTCCGATCCCCTATGCAATGAGGCTAATATTCAGCCCCAGCAAGGAGCCTGGGACAGGCCTGTCTCACCTTTGATGACTTCTGCCGGCCAGCCACCAACGGCAGGCAGCGGAAACCAAGGCAGCAGCGTGAGTCCAGCTATTGCTTAACAGCTCGGTGCTTCCGCTGAAGTGTATTGGCCGGACAGGGCGGCGGTGTGCCCCATGCTGCTCCCCCACCTGGCCCATCCAGCGGTGCCTCAGACCCCCTGGGCGATGAGCCTGATATCCAGTCACCGCCACACAGTCGTACAAAACGACAGCCCACTGTGAGCGTCCGATTTTTGTCGTCTGAAGGAGTTCAAAATGCATTATATTTATCCAGCCCAATCCTAAGCCTCGCAGTACGAGGAACTCACAAAAATCAGCCCACAACAGACGCAAGCCCAAGTCAAAAACGTAGATACTCTGAATTGTATGACATGGGCGGTCAAATAATACCTTTGCTTGTTTTATTTTTTTTAAGGCCCGAACCTAAGACCAATCGCCCAAACGCAACAGGTGAGCGTCTCATTCTGGTAATGAAATTCAGGGCCGACATGAGCACTTACTGAGGCTGGCCAGGCTCACACCCCCATCAACCTACTTCTGATACTTCTGAAATGACCCCGGGGAAGTCAGGGGGAAAAAAGGAGCGCAGCGATCGCCCACCCTGGAGGAAAAAAGATCCCCAAACGCTTGATGAACTGCAGATGTGTAGGTGCCCAGGCGCGGCGATCCGTAGCATAATGCGCCGTTGGCCCCATCCAAAGAACGCTGCTCGATGGTCGGCCATTAAGGGTCTGCCAGTCCAACTGGCAAGGAAACGGCTATCTGTGGTGCGATGCCAATTTTAGCCGATTGTGCGCCATCACCCCACTGCTGATGTATGCTGCAGATATACCACCCTGATCGAAATGGCGGGCTTTCAGAGCATTGGCAGAAGAAATGCTCGATAATACAGCTGGTGCTGAATAGGATTGACCAAGATGTGGATGACATTGTGTCTACGCTGGATTGGGTTTGAGATTCCCCTGTAAGAGAACATGCCCATCAAACGGCAGGTGCTGAATGAGATGTATAGCAATGTGGGTGATATTATGTCCGCGTTGGGTATTGTTTGAGATTCCCCTATAAGAGAACGCGCTGTATTCTACAGCAGGTGCCGATTGGGGTGGATCAGAACACAAATATTTTTTGCACACGCTTGATTAATTTTGAGAGTTTTCCTCAGCACCATCAGCCCATAACATTTTATCTAAACAACGATTCATGCCTATTGCCTGACTCCGGATGCCAATAAACCAATTTCTTATTTGTTAGTTGCTTTGTAGGGCGCTCAGGGCCATGAACGCGGTCGGGCGCTTATCCATGCACATCCTGTAACACACCACCACTATCGCTCCCTTGTACCATCATGCATGAATACATCAAGCATCTCCCATACACTACATTCGTTTCCTCTGCCGCCTACTATACTGACATATTCACCGTTGAGTTTTGGGAGAAACAGTCGCCTGGCGTCACCTTTGCCGAATGCATCCCAAAACTACTGCCGCCCGACATCTCTGCAGATGCTCTGCAGGGGATCAAATACGTGGCAGGCGGTGTCGACAAACTTGAGCATGAGCTGGCCACAAACAACCTTCGAAGGGCAGACTTTGGCCTGGGGCCATCCCCACCGGGCCCCATTGCCCAGATGATGGCTCCCTTTGTCCGACCTTACTTCGTCACCCTCCTATTAGACCGTCTTTACTGGGCTTACACTTATGACCCCCATCAACCCTTACAAATATCACTTCACAAACACCCCGATCATGAGACACCACCCATCCCTAGAATCACTGGTGCACGAGAGTATTTGGAACTCACCCCGACCAAAATGGATTCGCACATCGCCCAATACAGTGGCATATGGGCCCTGCTGACAGCTGACCAGGTGTCATGGAGTCGAGGGCCGGTAGGTGCAGTCACAAGCGGAGGAAGTCAGGAGAGCGGTCAAGGGGATGGAGCAAGTGATGAGTTAGTGGAGATGCAGGATGAATTGCTGCACCATGCGGCGACAATCACACAAGCCTCAAAGTTTGCTTCTCTATCACGGACAATACAGGCGACGAGCAACATCTGCGGTCTTGCCGCGTCCTCTCTTTTCCTCATCACAGTGAGTGGCCCCACGATCCGACTCGTCCACCTGTATTGCTGACTGTTACTGCCGCCTTGAACGCTTGTCCCTATTCCCTTAACGCATCATCACCACTCAGGCCGATCATTCTGGGCACTATTTTGATGCATTTAAAACGGCACTAACGTGAGCGTGTAGCATGCTCAGGCGTGCCTTAGACTGACGCATGATCTCAGCAAAATTGCAGGAACTCCGGAGCAGATCCAGGTGCTCAATAAGACGCTAGACGTCGCTGATCCAACAGGGGCGGACAATCTCAAGTTCTTAACATCGCCCATCCTCATCGCACTGACTGTCAGCCCTCTGTATATCCTTGACCCAAAAGTGCAGCTCCTGGCGCACATCAGTAAATCAAAGGCTTTGACCTTCTCAAAGCTGTTACCGGTCAGTGTTGCGTTTCGCTCCATTTGTATGCCTCGGTCCCTCATTTTCGGGCCCCTAGCGTGTTTTTGCTCCACCAGCTGCCAGAGACTCTCTTCATCTCGCGGTCGAGGCAGCAATTTGGAAGTCAATGTCAGCATGGATAGCAAACGGCTCTTCACAGTCAGGATATTCGATGCCGACCATGGACCTGAGCCTCAGGTGTTCAAATAGCTTAGGGAATGCTTCAACCGATGCATCCAACGCTCCCCGCATACCAGTCACCCAGAAGACCGTGGAATGGACGCATGCCAGCGCGCTGCTCTATCGCCGTACTGTAAGATTTGTTCATAACATTTCCATCGCCGTTAGCACCTGATATTTTGGCAGGCTCAGGCCCCAAATCCACCTATGGATTTGGACGTCACAACACCACCAGCATCCCCGGTACCTCCAGCATCTCCAGCCACAGAGGGCCAAACTCAGCCAGCCCCAACCACCGACCCAGTTTCAGCACAGCCAAACCCCCTGGACTCCATGCCTGCGAAGGGGAAAAAACGCCGACGGGACGGTGATGACGATGGCTCTCCAGGTACCTGAGCTACTCTTGTGCCTCTTGCAGGGCTAACTGGCACGCTATGCTATCAGGAGCGCCTGTCAAGCGGCCCCGCCGCAAAAAAAAAAACAATAGGAAGAATGGCGATGGTACACGGGGGAAACTCGGTCGTCAGGCTAAGGAGGCCATGGGCAACATCGGGGCCAAGGCCAGTGTCGAGTCCGAAGTTGACCAGTTGCTCGCACGAACCTCCTATTTGCCAACAGAGCGGATTGATCGCGACTGGGTACAAGAGGCTCGGGAGCTTCCCCCTTGCTCTTCCAATAAGCAACGTGAAAGGACAGAGGTACCCGATATGCTGCCTTTTTTTTTAACAGGCTTGTTGATAGCGTGACGACAGCATTCTACGCCAGCCTCAACGACATACAAGTGCCCCGTTGTATTCAATGACGGCCCTGGCCTATCGACTGCAGACGTTGAGTACACAGTTGTTTGGCCTTCGGGGACTGTATGTTATCGCGCTGCTGTCTCATTTTCGCATAATAATGCTTTACATAGGAGGCTGATTGCGAACTGTTCAACAAAGTAATGGAAAACAGCGTCCCAGGGACCCTTCACCCCGGCCACACCCTGGCTTCCATCTTTGCCGACAATGGCGAGCCCCTAGATGCAGCCGACATCTTTGCTTACTCAATAATGGATGAGATAATGGACAGCAGCACATCCATGGAGCAAATCGACGGCATTCGAAAATTACTTGCCAAAAAACCTGTTCATGTTCCATCAAGGCGACGAAAACAACCGCCTGCTTCAACCAGTGCGCGTCACCTCTGTTTGACCGAGCTTGAGCAGCGTTGGAGTGTCAATACCACCGTTACTCGGCAAGCACAGAGTAAGCCACTTTTCCTTCCCCCAATTCTTCTTTCCCCCATTTATCACACTGTCCATCAGTTCTTCAGATGAGAGATGAGGAGCGGGCCAATGCTCACATCCTCGGAATGAACATCCATGATGCCCTCCATCCGACCGTGATGCCTGCGGTGAATTTCTTGGACATGCCGGCGCCAGCTTCAGTCACTCCGCCGCCATTTTTATTGTGAGAACATTTAATAAATTTGTGGCTTCGGCTTGCGCTTACTATTTGACCAAAGGCCGCTCTGCCTTGATGCGCTAGCTGCGCAACGCCCCATCAGGGACGGTTTTCCACAATACGCCACGAGGTGGAACCTGCTGGCCACAGCGCCGGCTGTTACTCGCCCCCACATGGACGCAGCTAAATTCGGGACCTGGCTCCACATTCTTAGGGGCGCCAAGATATGGGCTGTTCTTGACGGCGAGGCCCCTGATCAAATACTCCCATATGTGGACGTGTCCAAATACCGTTGGAAGCATTTCCTCCTCGAGGAAGATGACCTATTGTTCGCCCATTCTCCCTCTTCTTTTATTGATAACCCACGATAACTTCATTGTAGCTTTATGCCTCCGGGGACCATCCACACGGTGATTTCGTTGACCGACTGTCTCACTGAAGGCGGTCATTTTTATTCGGCACATTCGTTGGTTAAATCCCTTGACGCCGGAGTTCGGGAGCACCTGAGAGGCGCATCTGACACAAACACTCAGCACATCTCGGCTGAACTCATACTTCATAGCCTATTGGAGGGGTACATGACGGACTTGGCCATGCTCAGGCCCGATGCAGACTCCCTACGTAAGTCTCGGCTTCTTTCCTCCAGCGTTCGCCCCCTGACAACTCATCAGCAGTAGAAAGGACTGATAAGCACGATGCTATCATACATCGATGGCCACCAGCTGAGCAAATGGCCGCTCTGCTGGTAATGACAGGCCACGCCGAGCATTTTGAGCCGCAGGCTACCGAGGAGATCGAGCAATACGAATGCCCCATCCACATCTTTAGCAGTAGAGTGGCAAGCAGGTCAAATGCCACGGCCATGATTAAATTCTGGCCTACTCTTGCTCCGCATGTAGCGACTCTGGAGGAGAAGCTGAGGGTGGCCGCAGACTGCGATGTGGAGACGCTCGTCGGCAGTGGTGATGATGATGAGAGTGAGCCCCAGGCCATGGATGAAGGCTCCGATATGCAGATCTCACGTTCGGACAAAAATGATCCGACCTTCCCTGAGCTAACCAATAGCCAAACAAGCAGTGGGTTGAGTGAACCCCCATCCAGTGACAGTGGCGAGACATAGCCGACTCTTCAATGCCTCAGTGTGAATATGGAGGGCAACACCGAGGACGGAACAGAGCGGGCCAGTGTGAAACGCATGCGTTTGATTCCGCTGTACTTTCAAGCCGATCAAAAATGTACAATTTTCACACCATGCATGTGCAAGTTTTACCTACAGATGAGATCCCCGCCTTGTCCTGAGCGCCAATGGGAACTGAAACGATAATGGGCCAGCAGTTATACGGGCCTCTATGGGGGATGATTATGACTCAACTGTAGAAGTTTTGTGGAAGTTTGATCCATATATCTGCGTATATGGGGCAACTACGGGCAATGGGCCATGGTGCTCTCCATCCACCATTAGGCGCTCTAGCACACCCTGGACGGTGCACAGGCGTTAAGTGGTCTGCTCCCGTGCTCCCCTTATCTAGCCGTGGACCCAGCCCATGCGCGCCGATCATTCGGACTTAAAGAATGCGGTGAGTCCGCGGGATACCTCTCATTGCGCGATTTTTTTTGCGCCTATCGTAAACCAACCAATTCCTCATAACCCTCCATTGTTGCTGCAAGATTTACTAACCCCCTTCCACCATACTAACCCCCCCTCCCTCCACGCTCGTTTACTCTACCATATATTTAGGCCAACATTGCAATGCAGTGCAAAATGGGGCCATGCCGTAACCCATGTTGTCCCAATCAACCCTGCGGGATGTGGTCCCCTGCTGATGGTGAAGATCCCAGCACGCAGTCTCTTGGACAGCGCTGCGTTTGCGGTTGCCTGGGTGTTCAGCATGTGCAGCAAGTAAGCCTCACCAATCTACTCATCCATGCCGCCTATTGAGGGGCATCAGGGCGCTGCATATACACCAACACAAGACGCTGCCCCGGCGTTCCTCAAGACATCTTTCCCTCCGCCCCCGACCGGTGGGGCAGACAGAATAGCGGAGACGGCTAGAGCGCGAAAAGAGAAGCTGAATGCCGCCAGGCATGAGGATATACCCAGGGCCTTTGATCCCTCTTCAAAGGTAGGGTTTTCCGGCGGTGAAAAGCGGCTGATTGCCATGTCATTCCTACAGCTTCACAGGGAGGCATTTGAGAGACTGGGCGCCACGTCCCCGAGCCGTGGCTCCACCGCCAAAAAAGCCAGGAGCCAAAACAAACGCAAGGCCGAGGATGAGATACTCCCATCGGCTAAGAAGGTGAAAGAGGTTGGGCGAAAACTAATCGAATATTCGTTTGTTTTGGTCAATAGCACCAGCAAAGTGCACTGCGGGCAATATACCAGCCCAACCGCCAATGAGTACGCAACGCACCCCTCTGCGCGTGTTGTCTGCTGACCATCATTCCCTAGATGTCGCCTCTTGGCGGGTGCGGATCTCATCAAGACAGTGAGATTGCACGATGGCATGACAAATACTGAGATTGTGTCGGCAGTGGCAGGGAAGTTTGCATCGGTCAAAGCTGCCACTGGGTATTTCTCTGCAGACCTGCCTCATCACCGATGGGTTCTGTTGAAAGCCGGAGCCCCCTCCCCACAAGGACACTCTGGGGTTCTACTCATACCAGCCATGGCCGCCGACAAAATAGATTATGATGATGTGAAGTAGTAAGCGCGGCCTCCAATTCGGAATGAAGCTCTAATGCTAACCCATGAGGGCAGCAAAGCCATGAGGAATAAGGAGTACGAGTCCCTGAAAAAGACCTTATATATTGCCCTTCCCCGAGATGGCCCAGACATCCCCATCCTCATTCAACATTCCACAAATGACCCCATTGATGCTGAAAACGACGCAGCCCCCAATGCATGCGATGCTATGGAAGTGGAAGTGGAAGTGGAAGTGGAGGGCGATGGTCCATTGGCCCCTGATGGTCCCTCACCGTGGACGGGATACCGGCATCACCAGGAAACCCTATCCCCAACCCCACCGGTGCGTGAACAGCAACGGAACATATTAATATTTCATTTCATTTAATACTGCAGGAACCGTCATCTCTGTTGGACGAAAAGATGGGGGAGCGCTCGGAGTTACCTGCAATGCTGCGGATCTGGCAGCACCTCAACATCCCCCCTAAGAGCCGTCCAATGGAGCCTTTAGTGAGTCCCATGTTCAGCCACACAGATCGCTTGTTTGCTCAAAATGGGACACAGTGGCCTCTCGAAGACACCGGCGACTATGCGAACCTGCAATCTGTCTGTCACTATGTGGCCCATATTGTGATGCGCTCCAAAGCCGATACCGCAGGCATAGAATGGCCCGTCGCCAAGCTATCAGAGGCTTTGCGCCATGAGATGTTTCCAGCTCTTGGATTCGTGAAAGAACTGGAGGGGCTTCTTCCTATTGATCCTGGGGATATTGATGCAAATGCCATATTCACAGCCAGGTTTTGTCTGGGATCCTACGGACTTGGCCCAGTCATATATTTGTTTCAGGATCTGGGCCAGCTCCTCGGTAATGCCCCAGGATGCTTCACCCGCGCCGAGCGGCACGGCTTAATTGTCATGGTCAACCCGTATGCGCGAGCACTGCGCCGGCTGATGGAGCACCTCCGGAACACGTGCGATCGATCTTACTACGACCCTAGGGAGCTAGCGACGCTCAGGGCTCTTTTACAAGATGAGGGCCATAGGCTGGGGGTGAGTCCCTAGGGCAACCCTTTCCCCAACGCTCATGCCTCTCATCGGGCGGTGCAGGAAGCCTCAGAGGCCGATGGAATACCGCTGAAGGAATTTGACGCCTACACCCAGGCGCCACATCGCATTAAGAATGCGCTTGAAAGGACTTTCTGGGGGGAGGGCCGATTTGCCTCCCACTTGTTACTCACGGGCCCATACGGCCTGCATGGCCTGCTGGAGATGGTCATCTATCCATTCTTTGACAGTTATCCCACGACAAAGATTGAGTACTGGGGGCTAAAATCGATTTTTTTGCAGTTCTGTCAAGACGCTAATGCGGCCTTTGAGGCCATCATCAGGGTGAGCGTTGCAGACTTGGCCTTTCTCCCCTGCTGAAAATCTGAGGAACCTGATAGGGAGGGAACAAGGCCAGCAAGCTGCCTGCCTATCCCCCAGGCAACGCCCTACCAGGGGGAGCCAATAAGGCATCAACTCATAGGGCTACGGATACATCACCTGTGCCCGCTATGTCGGTGAGCTGCATCCCTGGGGTATATGTTACACAGGCAGTCATGATGGCCCTGCAGCAGAAGGCGCCTCAAACTCCTCAACAGAAAGGCCCACGAACCAAGGGTGGCTCCAAGGCGAGTGCGTGTCGAACTACAGGAAATTGGCTCATTTCTGTTTTAGGCTGCAGCCCCCGGCGACAACCTGGATCAGTCGCCTGCGCACGGCACAAGAAGCAAAACTAAGCGGTGGGGCTTCAGTCTATTTCCTTGTGAGATTGCGTGACCAGATTGGGCAAGCAGCGCCTCGCATTCTCAAAGCTCCAAAAGTGCACAGGACTTGCCCCCCATGGACCTGTTAGACCCGTCAAATCTGGACGATCTCCTTACGTGCTCATCCCCTATCCGAGTCATCCGCGCGATTCTCAGAAATTGGCCGCACCCAGACCGTGCCTTGGGGTGGTCCCAAGTGAGGGAGTTGACCATTCATAAGGCTAGGAAGGCCTTGTCGCTGGTGAGCTTCCGTGTTGGAAATATCAGCAAACTTGCCCATTGATGTTGGGACAGATATACCATCCAGATAGAAATGGGGACACCTGCGCCGACAATGAATGGGCGGAAAAATGCCTCAAGGTGCAGCGTGCCTTGAATGGCATTAAGTCGGCATCAAAGGAGCGAATCAAAGATATACGAGCGTGATTGCCGCAGGCCAGGAGGAGCTAGCAAGCATGTGGACCTTCATTGACTTACAACACGTTCCTTCGTTCAAATTTTCACTCTCTTATAGCGTATGCTGGGTTTTAATCAGATTTGTCGGTTCTTCACGTTGTGGAACATAATAGATGCGCAGCAAGTGTCCATTGCGGCACCTTACTCCCATCAATCCAGCTGCTGAATCAAGGAAATGACTGGAGCTGTAAGAATTTCGGTCAAATGTTACATATTCTTCTAAGAGATTGGCAGAGTGCTCCGGTCTGATGGTGCATACAGCTCAGCCATTGGGGAGACTCCTAGCCTGCGGGATGATTAGACGCCTGTCCCATTCCCGAGCATTCGGTTTAGCACTTATTTCCTTTTTGTCATGGCTGCTAAACCACCATGATCGGCGTTCTATGCAGCAACTTCTTTTTGGAAAAGATGGCCATTCACTGAGCATGCAAATGTTCTTGCTGCAAGCAGCCAAGTAGCCAGCGCTTTTTCCTAAGGCTTTTCAAACCCTTTTTTGGCAGATGGTGCGCAAAGAGTTGCACAGGCATCTTTCTCATCATTCTCTGCATGAAGCAGGGGTGAATCCCTGCTTCCCATTATCGCATGTAGCCCAAGGAGTTAATAATGTACCGAGTTTCACCCTGAAAGCGGTTTGTGCACTAGTCTAATTTGCCAGGAACTGGTAAGAACTTGATGGCACTGTCCGGGGGTCTGGTGGGGTTTTGATTGCGCAGGTGGGCGCCTGTATGAATAAGAGGATACAGGTTGACAACCTGCACGCACAGGTGCCTGACTTGCTTGAACAGGTGGTTTTGTGCTTGGACAGGTGGACGGTTTGCTTGAGCAGGTGTGAAAGTTGCATGAACCTGTGTAGACAGGTTCTCCACCTGCATGGACAGGTGTGGACGCCGTGTGAACCTGGTAAGACAGGTTTTGCGCCTGCTTGAACAGGTTTGAAAGCTGTGTGAACCTGTTTAGACAGGTTGTGTACTTGCTTGGACAGGTTGTGCACCTGCTTGGACAGGTTGTGCACCTGCTTGGACAGGTTGTGCACCTGCTTGGACAGGTTTGAAGACTGCGTGAACCTGTTTAGACAGGTTGTGCACCTGCTTGGACAGGTTGTGCACCTGCTTGGACAGGTTGTGCACCTGCTTGGACAGGT
>Ga0208992_1000010_pt1 | contig 18264 bp, 21 predicted proteins | sample MedBloCAOM1_O1_FD_187842 | JGI IMG/M metagenome (GOLD analysis project Ga0208992, IMG submission 187842) | Forest soil microbial communities from El Dorado National Forest, California, USA - Mediterranean Blodgett CA OM1_O1 (SPAdes) (version 2) | ecosystem: Environmental > Terrestrial > Soil >...
GCTGTGGACTTAGTGTGTTTTGCTGTTTGAGCCCTGCAGCACATACTCATATTTTTGATTCTTATTGTGCTGTGAAAATTTTTGTACAGCTATTTTAGAAGTCAGTTAGAGCTTATTCATGTCCTCATTGAGGTTGCTGGTCCATATTATGTCACAAGGCACATCCAACAGAAGTGTGGATTTGAGAGGGGCAATCTTGAAACCTCCGAGCATTCAGAAGTTGAAACATCTGGCACAAAAATCCCTCAAGATTACAATGAAGTAAGCAACATCTTCAACTGGCAGTTTAAATAAGAATTGATTAACTCAGTTTGCAGGCAATGGGGGATCAACAATTCTTGGTGAGTTTGCAGACAAGAGAGAACATTTCTTATGACATTTATTTGGGCATTTATAAATTTGCATGCCCAGTTTCCCTCAGATTTTGTTCTGTAAACATCTGTATGCTGTAGAACAGCATTTTGAGAAGGTAGCCAACATTGATATTTTAAGTTCTGAACCAAGCAAAATTGATGTAACTTCAAATGAGCTTGAGTCATGGCCACACTTTCTTAGGCAAGCACATTGATTATCAGTAGAACAAGCAGATCTTTGTCAGATCTTTGAGTTGCGCCATGTATCTCATCAGGAAAGTGGCTGGGAAGGAATCCACTTTACAAACAAAGTAATAGTGTTCATAGTGGCATATAGTCACCACATAGCTCATATAGTGCTCATAGTCATCATCACATTCGCTCCATCAACCAGACATGAAAGTCGCTATTAGCCACTATGGCCAAATAGGTGCACTATAAGCTACTATGAGCCCACTACCGTCATGACCGCCTTTGAAAGAAAGCAAAAGAATGTTTCACTGCCGGTTCGAACCAGACAGCAATCCAAAAAGTCGTTCAAGCCTAGCTTTAACCACTAAGCCACTTTGCCTACCACAGTCTCGGCTAAACACAAATAATGTATTGCAAACTTATTAGAAACATCCTTTGATGCACCGAATCTGTCTGGGGTTCAAGCTTGATTTGTCCCAGTCGCCAAATTTTGCACTGAGATGGGCATGATGTATAAGGTCGGCCCTGAGGCCACCAGCTTGAAGCGTGGTGGAGCAGGAGAATCTTCGATACCTTCCTTCCGGGCCGTTTATGGAGGACAATGTTGACTCACGAATTTACCCGTACAATGCCTTCATTCATGGACTTCAACGTCCATTTGTACCGGCCATCATGCCTCAAGGTCTTGATCCTCATCAGATTATTGCTGAGAGGAATCGCTTCATAGACGCCCGTATCATACAGCATATTCACGAGCTATCGTCGCTTCCGGTTACAATGGGTGATGGTGGACTGGACCAATTCCCTTTACCAACTCTTGATGGAGGCAATGCAAATAAGGAAAATGACGGGGAGAAGGAGGCCATCGACATACAGAAGAACACCCATGGCAAGCTTCGTGCTGTCATTGAACTCAAGTCCCTACGTGTTCGAGAGAAACAGCGAGCCCTTCGTGCTCAAATTGTGGAACGACTAAACCATGGAACACTTCTTCCACTTGACTGTAAGGATTTACGCTGTGCCCGACAGCCGACTATCCGTGACGCACGTACAGGCTCTTCACACATTCACCGAGAAGGAGGAAGCGAAATGTATTGAGCGAATTTCGAAGGAACGTCTCAAGGCTCTCAACTCGGAGTCTCAAGGCAGACGATGAAGAGGCATACATGAAGCTTATTGATACTGCCAAAGATACCCGTATCACCCACTTGCTTCGACAGACGGATTCCTATCTCAACTCTCTTGCTCAAGCCGTCGTCACTCAACAGAATGATGATGTCCACCGAGACAATATCATCACTCAAAGCGAAGATGGACCTGTGGATGAGACGATATTCTGCGCCCAAAAGTTGCTTGATCCCGATGAGAAGACGAAGATTGATTACTATGCGGTTGCACCTAAGATCACGGAGAAGATTCCGAGACAACCGACACTTGTTGGCGGAACGCTGAAGGATTATCAGCCGAAGGGTCTACAGTGGATGGTTTCGTTGTACAACAATCGTTTGAACGGTATCTTAGCCGATGAAATGGTGACACCTGTATTAATCGACATACGGCTGACACAGTTCTGTTCTGCCACAGTTCTGCTAGGGTCTTGGTAAAACTATCCAGATGATTTCGTTGATCACGTTCCTTATCGAACCGAAGAAACAAAGGGGCCCGTACCTGGTCATTGTGCCATTGTCAACAATGACGAATTGGACTGGCGAGTTTGCGAAGTGGGCACCTGGCATCTGGACGGTCTCATACAAGGGAAACCCGAACCAACGTCGAATGCTGCAAAACAAGCTTCGGTCAGGTCAATTCCAGGTGCTACTGACGACCTACGAATATATCATAAAAGACCGCCCCGTTCTCTCCAAGACGAAGTGGGTGCACACGATCATCGGTGAGTGCCAGTTGCATTATAAGTATAGATATCATCTGACCTGGGTACACCAGACGAGGGTCACCGAATGAAGAACACTCAAAGCAAGCTATCGCAAACTTTGACCCAGTACTATCGTTCTCGTTACCGTCTCATTCTAACCGGTACTCCACTTCAGAACAACTTACCAGAACTGTGGTCACTGCTCAACTTCGTTCTTCCCAAGATTTTCAACTCGGTCAAGTCTTTCGACGAATGGTTCAACACGCCTTTCGCTAACTCCAGGACTTCAGACAAGATTGAGCTGAATGAAGAAGCGGCGCTACTTATTATCCGACGTCTTCACAAAGTCCTTCGTCCCTTCTTGCTTCGTCGTGACGTCGTCTGAAAAAGGATGTTGAGTCCGAAGACTCCGAACTGCCAGACAAGGTTGAGAAGGTCATTAAGATCCGAATGAGTGCACTGCAGAGTCAGCTCTACAAGCAAATGAAGAAGTACAAGATGATTGCGGATGGAAAGGAGAACGGCAAGGGGTGAGTCGCATGCGTAAGTTGCGTGAATCTGTCATCTGATGATAATATAGGAAGCAAGGTGGCGTGAAGGGTCTTAGCAATGGACTCATGCAACTCCGGAAGATCTGCCAGCATCCATTCCTGTTCGACAGCGTCGAAGACAAGATCAATCCGGGTGGTATGATCGACGACAAGATCCATCGCGTTGCTGTCGCTCAAAGTGAAGGTGGACCTGCGGATGAGACCGATGTTCGGCGCCCAAAAGTTCGTTGATCCTGATGAAAGAAACGAAGATTGATTACTGCGCGGTTGCACATAAGATCACAGAGAGACAACCGACACTTCTTGTTGGTGGAATACTGAAGATCTATCGGCTGAAGGTCTACAATGGATGGTTTCATTGTGCAACAATCGTCTCAACGGTATCTTAGCATGGTGACACCTATGCATATCAATCGACATATGGCTGACACAGTTCTGCCACAGTTCTGCCAGGGTCTTGGTTAAACTATCCAGACGATTTCGTTGATCACGTTCCTTATCGAGTCGAAGAAACAAAGGGGCCCGTACCTAATCGACGTGCCATTTTCTTCTCGAATTGGTGTTGCCGATTTACATACCAAAACCGTTTTGAGAGAGTCAAAAATCACCACTTTTCCGCTCTCATATGCTTGTCCTGGGCTCAAAATTTACAACAGAAACTAACGAAACTTTGTACATATATTCTTATAATACACATAGAAGGATGGTGTTTTAGGATCTTGTTGCGGCGAAAAACAGGTTTGTTCGATTGACTGGGGGCATGCGGTTGACGGTGATGCACTTTATATACAGAAATGTCTAACAGCGGTAAGAACGGCGTGTTGAGTGAGAAAAGACCAAGACCAGTTTGACGAAGGAGGGGAAGGAGTCAGTCTGATAGGTGCAAGACGTGTTGGAGGCAAATCACAGAAACTGAATACATCGTATCTGTCACTGACTGAAGAACGACATAATTCAATCGATTTCAGCTTTTGTCTCGACGACGAATTAACTGTGCTACATCGAATCTCCTGTAACGTCTGACGTGGTGGCTTTGTGCAGCTACAGAATTAAATTTCAGAATGGGTGAGGAAACAGAAAAATGGTCAAGACTTACCCCAAAGTACAATTACATTGATACGAGCCTCTTGGAAGTCTGAAAAGGCATCCTTGATCGAAAGGCTAATTAGGTTTCGAATGTCTTGTCTGGGATAATCAGGGAACGGGTTTAGAACCAGATTGATGTCTTGGAGTTTGGGAAAACGATTTTTATCCAAAAGCCCTTCCATGCCCTTGTAGATCTCCTGACTAGACTTTTCAACCATTCTTGTGGCAAGGCCTCTGTCTCCTTCTTGATCCTCTGAATCAGAGTTTTGATCGCTTCCATGCTCCTCAGATGTCCAGTCTGGCACACAGTCGCCTGTGGCCAGATCATGGGTGAGCGAAGGACACCAGAGCACTTGAGGTACGAATGCCACGACATGTTGGAGGAATGGGGCGTGGGTCTGCAGAGCGCCCCACATTCTATCACACTCAGGGTCTCTCCGGAAGTCAAGACGGTATGCAAAACAGGAAAGGTTTGGAGCCATTCCAAGCATGTTTTGCAGCGACAAGGGAGAGGGTTCCTGACAGTAGATGGACCTCAGGTCATCTCTTTCACCCTGTTGCGACCAAAAGTTTTGGTCCTTCATTCCACCCATCGAAATATGGGATGCAACAGGTAAAACTTGCTCCCAGCCTTCCGTGTCCCAGCCTTCCGGACCCGGGAAATCACCCAAGGAGCGAACCTCTACGGAAGTACAACATCGGAGGAGTTTTAAAGCGGCACGGGCCATTTTGGTATTGGGGAAGCGATTGAAGGACCAGCTCTTCAGGTTGTCGGCATGGTGGGCCACGAATTTTTCCATATCCCTTTCGATCCTACGCTTCTCACGACGGTTGAAGATGTCATGCAGCCCATCGAGGTTGATGATGAAGGAAATCGGACGAGGAGTCCCGGAGATGATGTGGATGACTGATTTCGGAATGGAGTTCCAGAAAAGTTTGCTCGTCTCTCGGGTTTTCCCTACATTACTTTCGTAGGTATTGATCGTGGAAATAATGTACCGGAAAGGCACAGTGACCCTGAAACCGTTTACAGCTAGAAATTTTCACATGATAAATACGATATCCTGATGCGAAAGACGTACAAATATGTCTTCCTGGGGAAGATCCCACAGCGACTGTGCTTGCGAGGCTCCATTGAAAGTGCTGAAGTTTGCGCTGAAAATATTGTCCTTGTTTTGAAGAGATGACATCGATGACATTTCTGTAACTGGCGATGCCCCGCCATGATACAGTATCAGTAAATTCAAAATCTTGAAAAATCCAGTGCACAACTTTCTTTCTGCACTTATTAGAAGAACAAGTTGCAGTCAAGGACGAAAGCTTAACGAAACGGCGAAGTGCTCTTGTCATTGTCGTGGTGAGTCACTGCTGATTCGAACACGCGGTCCCTTGTGTTGTTCGGATCCAAATTGTGCTAACGGCTCGCTTACCAGCAATTTCGTACGAGCAGAATTTTGTAGCATAAAAAAGAGTGTATGAATTTGCAAAGATCGCGTGATACAGAATGGTACTGGGATATTTCGACGAAGGCAGTATGGTAAGCGTAAAGAGCGAGAAGCTACGATATCTCAACGAAGGTGGATGGTAGGCGTAGACGAGCAAGAGGCCACAATTATTCAAATGGAGACGCACAACGAGCTATAACAGGTGTATCAGGAGGAACGAAACGAAAGAGAGAAAAACAGAACGGGAGATTGGAAAATTACTGATTCGCCGCCTTCCACTCCAGTTTCTTCCGAAGTAGCTTTTCTGAGGCCTCGTCCGACTCTTCCTTGGCCTTAACACGTCGAACGATGGGCTTAAACTGGTTGCATGCATCAAGTGCCTGTAACGCCCATGAGCGCTCCTCATCGGGGCAGAACTTCTCAATGAGGCGCCGATATGCCTGCAACCCCGACGCCAGTTTATGGGCTTTGAGGTTTCCCTTGAACCGCGTGAGGGAATCCTGATGGAAGATGAACCTGACAAAATCTTTATCCAGCCTTCCGTCGTCTTTCAGGAAGATAAGATAACCTCTCATATCGACTACCCGCCCTTCGTCCTCTAAGTCCGTGGCACCAGGGTCTGCAGGGGACGGGATATCAGGATTTGCGCCAGACGGGGCATTGACACCGGCGGTACCAGGTTCAGCTCTTCGCAGTTCCGCGCGCTTATATACAAGGACCTGTGAAGCTCTTGAAACAACGTCGCGAACAGCGTTATCGAAATTGTTCCCGTGCTGCTCAAGGAGGGCCTTCCAGAGTGGAAAAATGGTTGTTGGGTGGCGCGTCCTCTTCTCGTTGATATCCGTCTCTCCCTTCTGGTTTGTTGTCGTGGTCGTGGTCGTTTTCCAACCGCTCCCAGTAACCACAACCACCTTTAACTCAGAACCGTCCGCAAGCGCTGTAATCGTCTCCTTTCTATGCTCGGGTGGTGGGACACCGGCGATCATGCAGAGATCTTCGCGGCAGATATCCAACAACCCGCGGAGACTTATGAGTGCGATTGCCACCTTATCCTGAGTAATTGTCAACACAGATGCAGAAACGATAGCAAATGCACTTACCCCGGACTCGGCGCGGCCATAAAGCTCGAATCGTGATTCTGCGGTTTCCTTTTCCTTGACCGCAAGCGCATGCTGATTTTTGAGAGCTGCGAGTGCTTCCTCATGTTGCGACTTCAGGTGGGACATCTCCACCGCATGCGTTGACTCCAAATTGCGTACAAGAATTGCGTTCGCCTCTCTCTCACGTTCAAAGTTGGCCTGCAAGTCCTTAAGCGCTTCCTTGTTCTGCTCGATGAGCTGGTTCATATCTCTGTCCAACCCCACAATCTTCTGGTCGACCCTTTGGACCCTCAGTGCCTCTTTGTTCTTGAGATCCCTCACCCTCCTTTGTCCTTTCGTCGAAATTGAAAGCAGCTGTCCCTCCTCCGAACGGAGTTTGATTTCGGCTGTTTTCTTGTCCTGCTGTAGTTTCTTCACCTCCTGGCGCAACTTGTTCGATTCGTCCTGATGTTGCTTGATCTCCTCCCGATACCGTCCAATCTCCTCCCTGGCCTGCGTGAGTTCTTGGTTGCGAGACTCCATAATCTTCCCCAAAACCTCGGCTTTCGTGGCTTTGCCGCCTTTCTTGACGCTCGCGCTTCTTCCGTCACTTGGTTTGGGATCCTCGGCCTCCTTGACCAAGTGGTCGCAGGAGGTTTGGAGCTTCTCGACCTGCGCCTTGAGCCCCGTGATGATGCGCTCATTCTGGGCTACCATTCCTTGGGCACCAATCATTTTGACTTCGAGTTCCGTACACTTGTCGATGAGCATGTGTTCGGACTCGAGCTGGGAAGTGTCCGCTGTCCACGACAAGGCATTGATGTCGTTGGCAAACATATTGCGGTGAAATTTGGACGTCTCCGCAAGGGTCTTTCGCAGCACCAGAAGTAGAGTTTCTTGTTCGTTGCGGGGGCTGTGACCAGTCGTGGATTCGCTTTCCTCCATTTCCTTGTGAACATGGAACATTGTGGAAATGATGTCAACGAGTTCTTTGTGCTTACGAATCACATTGATGAAAACTTCCGTGTAATGGACTGAATCCACATCGACGACTTGGCCGCTGGCTACGAAATTGGCCTTGAGGGCAACGATATCCTTGGATAATTTCGAAAGAGAAAGGATGAGAGTCTTCAGAAGGTCATTCAGGAGCTTGAAACGGGTCCTTTCGTCTGACCCGGAGAGCGATGCTCTGAGGTCGTGAGGGTCATGGACAGGGTCAAACCCCATCTGAGTCTTCAGACCGCTGATAAACCTGTTCATCCATTCGTCATGATTATAATCGCCCATGGATCTGAGGCAATCCGAGAGGTGAGGGCCCAAGGACAAATTCTCCATCTCGCCAATCTCATCGCGGGTCAACCAGGATCCTTCCGACGGCTCAAACGACACCGAGGACATAGTTCCATCGTCGTCATCGTCAGCGATTAACCCGCTGGTGCGCTCTCTACCAGCGGTCTCCAGACGCTTCAAAATGGCGTCGAGTTCCTTTTCGCTGAGTTCTTCGCCACTGGGTACGGCAGAGCCGAGCAGCGTATCCGACGACTCTGATGCATCATCTGCATCGCGTTCAGTGCAAAGGGGCAGGGAGCTCGGGGGAAGAGATGGAACGTGCAATTGAAGGATACAATGTTTGGTTGTGGACGTTGGGATCTTCGACTGAAAATTCGGGACAGGATTTAGAAATCCTTCCTCGTCCTCTATGGCGATGTCCCTCCAGGGTAAGCCATCCAGACTTCGCAAAGGACAGTGCGCATGAAAGCGCTGACGGTCCGAGCCTCCATGCGTGTTTGAGCGAGGTTTGGAAAATAAATCCTTTGTCGGGCTTGCGTTATCAACGCCAGCGTCGCTGTTGTCGCTTTTGTTGTCGCTTCCGGGCATTCTAGGAAGAATATCTTTGAATTATTATTTGAGAGATGAGTGTGTGTTAACTTACTGCAAAGAATTTCAACCACTGCTAATGTTCCGATGATCCTATGCAGCAAAAGCTTTGCTTTCGGAAGCGTAATTCAGGCTTCGGCGATGCAGCGATGTGGATCGTTGTGGTGGGGTGCTTCAAGTGGTCGACGCATGCTGCGGTGCGTGCCTCCTTCCAAAACGGGACTCTCATAATATTACTACTCCTGACAAGATTGTGCCCTGTAGGTACGATTCTATCTCGCCCCATCCCAGCGCCAGTCCACCCGACAACCATATCCCGCCTCACCGCCCCAGCAGGTCCGAATTTATACTGAATTTGCTGAATTTACGGGCTTCTTACCGGGTATGATTTGTAGAACGTTTCTTGCGTTACCAACAATGAAGTGAGCACAGAATCTGAGGCATTCTTTCTAAATCTCGTAATGACCTATATATACTTACAGGAGAACCTCTGATGCCCTACCTTCTATTGGCGCAAACAAGCGCCATAAGCAATCCGATAGCACATCTGCAGAGGATTTAGATATGGTGAGTAAAGGCTTGTCATTACGATTTGAAGATCTAATCGCATCAAAGAGCAAGACATCCTTATCTTTCAATGGCGAAACAATGGATGATGATATTGACAATCTGGAACGAAATTTATCCACATCGACGGTGAATCATAAGCCTGTGAGCTGTCTGCCGCGAAGCTGATAACAGACATTGGGCGCTGCAGGCATCTTCAGCTCTGACAAGCCTGATCTCGAATTTCTCGACGACTGAATATCAGGGAGATCACTTTACTGATCGTTTTCGAGACTTTTCACAAACACCCAGTAATGCGAGCATGCATGGACCAACTATCGATCTCCTCACAACCCGAATTCCAATTGACTCCGTCATTGGCACATTGAGATCGGTTCCACGGTTTCTTGTCGAACTACATGATGTGTCTGTCATCGCGGATGGGCTTGAACAGAGGATTTCCCACATTCTCGACAGGGTGCCGAATGCAACACGAGCACTATATGAAGAAACACTGCAAGACCTTGAGGAACTCTCCCTCAGGCGATCAGTCGAGACACAGGTATATGAAATGGGTACCATGTCTAAGTTTAGTTGATTTTATTCCCCTTTCTTAGACAGGAGGTCGTACCGCAGCGTCGTCCCACAATTCGTCAGAAGAAACACCCTCATCCTACCTTGATCGTGCAGCACTTTCTGTCGTTGTCTCTTTCTCATCTGAGAAACCAATGCAGTCACCACCTCCATCTTCCGACAGTGCGATCCCAGCGGCGCGTGACGATGAAGAGATGCAGGAATCATCTACCAATGACGGTGCTGGCGAGCAAAAGACGCTCCCAGATCCTCGCTTTGACTCGTCCCCACCTCAGAACCTAGTGCAGGCGCTCTCCTCGTCTTCCGACCATGCCACCCCAGCGGCGCATGGTGATGAAGAAACGTCACCCCCAAATTCCCTTATCCCTGCTTCAGCTCCTTCTGTCAAGGGGCTGTCCGCAGCACTGTCCAAAAGCGAGTCATCCAAGGGCACCTCTCGCCAGGGAAATTCGGGAAGATCGTCGTCTGAGCAACCATTGTCACAGTCATCGTCTGCATCAACTTCAAAGGCGAAAGGCAAAAACAAAAACAAAAACAAACCACCAACAGAGACGACGGAGTGGGAGGACATCATCATTCTAGGTCATCGTAACTATCCAATCAAGAATAAGGATATCGCACGACTGTCTCCTAAGGAAAAGTTAAACGACGTTATTGTGAATCATTATCTACAGTGAGAGCCAAAGTTTCTTGGAATGTGTACTTTTTACAAGTCGTTTTCCAGCCACTTGCAACGACTGCCCAGAGATCCAGATCTCCCCACATTCTCATTCATAGATTCGTTAATGGTGGCCAGTATGTCTGCTGACATTGTCCGGGATGGGGTGCTCGCGTAAGATCTACACGACTTTTCATCCAATTCATCCTAATAAGGAATTCAGGGATCGGAGGAACGTGCCATTTCTAGAGGGAGGGACTCTTGCTAACACCTTCAAAAAAGATTACCTTTTTCTACCTCTGCACCCGAACGGATCGTGAGTCTGTCTTTCTGGGGTCATCATCATTGACTTAATTGATTGATCCACAGTGTACATTGGATCCTTGGAGTCGTTCCCAGTCCCAAGAACTTTCTTTCAAGTAATGAAGCCACCGCAAAGTTCGTGCAGGTTAATTTCGATATCGCTAAAACTCTGACACAAAGGGATAGGTGCACTCTGCTCATAATGGATTCCCTAACTGGATCAAAACAAGATAATAAAATCAGCAAAGAAAAGCTGCAAATGATCGAATCTATTGAACCAATTCTAAGGTTTGCTGGAAAGGCTATCACAGGACAGGATGTAAAAGGACGACTAAATGTGGTTCATTGCAAGGTAAAAAATCTATGTCTCATATCTCCAATCATCCTTAATAGTTTCTGAATGTGAATCAGGCACCGCAGCAGGTAGACTTGTATAACTGCGGGATATTCATGTTGTGGTTCGCAGAGAAGTTTTTGGAAAATGGCCTTGATTTTCCGAAATTGATACAGGAAAGTTGTACAATCCTACAAGTCTTTGAGACATAGTGACAGGTGGAACAGGACGAAGGCAGGAAAAGAACTTTTGGAATCAAATCAGGCGACGTGAACGAAAAGAGGAAATACATACTGGATGAATTTCTCAAGTTGTCCAGGGCATGGAAGAATAAATTTCCAAATGGAGACCCAGAAGGTGAGAGATTTGTAAATAACGTTTTCGAATGTATTTCTCTCATACTTCTTCTAGAAAATGGCGCTGGCAAGCAAACTGCTGGTGGTGACAAGGATCAGGATGTCGAGATATTGGAAGTTGTGCAAGAAACAAAAAGGTGAGGAAATTTGTACATTAATTCTTAGATATCCCCTCTTACGCTGCTTTAGAAAACGGAGGCAGCGTGTTGACAGTGACGATGACGAGCCTGAGGACGTGGACGCGGCGGAAGTTATACAGTCAAAAAAGTAAGGAAATTTGTAAATTACTGTTTAGTTTCCCCCTCTTATACTTATTTAGGAAACGGAGACAGCATGTTGACGGTGAAGATGACGGCGAACTGGAGGCTCTGGATGTCAAAATGGCACAAGTTAGCGGAACCGGACCTAGTGGAAGTTAAAATTCCTGGTCCAAATTTATTGTACAAACAAAACAGTTGCACCAATCCGGTTGACACCACCCTGTTTGATCCTGATCTCCGTGCTACAGTCATGGCCGTATCAATGAAACACCACTTTGTGCTCGTCGTTTTACAGCTTCAATTAATCGAATAAAATAAAATAAAAATATGTATGGCATTCTAAAACTACACATACACATACATGCAGATTTTTGGATGCAGGATATGCAGTTGAAAGAAAGAAATGACTGTTGCATGTTTTGCCCGTCCATTTTGCTCGCACCAGTCAATGAAACACCTCTGTTCCCACGGGGTTTGTGCCAGCATTTTGCACCTCTCGTAGCACTAATGCATCGTGAAATATATGGAGGTAGTAGCCACAGATCTCTGGTATCCTGCAAATTTTGAATCATTCGATTTGGATGCAGCAATGAAAAGATATTGCATAATCATTACCAGGACAGATCCTTGCCATACAAGGCTTGAACAGCGGTTTTCGTTGTATTTCACCCGCTTTTGAGAAGATGGATGCAAATCAACTGATGGAATACCTTTGTAGTTGATAAGAAAGATTTTTAGACATGTAAAATGTAAGCATATTGGTGAAACGGTGCAGAAAAGTATTTTACAGTGATTTGTTTTGAATTTCCCACATTACAAAATGCCTCCTTTCACCGGTGTTTTGGCCATAACTTTTGCAAACCTCAATCAATTTGCATGAAATTTTGTACAGAGCTCCAAAATGACGTTTAAATTGAGATAATAGAGCCAATTAGAACAGAAATTCATTGAGAGGCGAGAAACGGGTCGGTGTTTCATTGACTGGGGGTGTTTCATTGATACGGCCATGACTGTACAACCGGATGAGTTACATTTCGAGCAATTCTGCAGCGGAGCTTGAACGGGTGTTCCCGAGCCCCGCATTTTTAGGTGTCAGTTCGACCAAAGGTCGTTCCATGCACTAAAATTCGGCATCTACCGAATCGTGAGAATGCCCAATGCGTCATCCAAACATCATTAACACAGGCTGCGCGGGCGTTCACCCACTCGCACCAAAACACAACATAGCAGAGCTAAAAGCACAATCCGGTCAAATGCTCGACTACAAACTTGATCTTCGTCACCACCTGTACTCTTCGTGGACAAAATCCGGGCAACTTCGACCTCTCTTGCTTCTTGCGAACCCAGCGGTTCTTAAGGCGACAAGATATTGCCCCTTACCCTGCCGGTTTATACCAGAATCAGAACCCTTCACAGCCGAAGATCCTTCGACATTGGGCGAGTCTCTCCTCCCTCTCCTGACCCTCGTCAATCGCGTAGAGCACATCGCACATTCCGATCTTGCCAAGTTGGACTTCCAAAGGGCTGTGGAATTTATTTCAGACCTTGAAGCACGGAGGAGAGCAGAAGGGAAGAAACACTGCCCCCGGCATACAGTGATCTTCCACGCCCTATTGAAGCTGCACCTACTAGACCAGTTGAGATGGGCGCTTCATCCTTATGGCTCTATCCCCATCCAAACGCTCGATCTAGCAGAAACAAGTGCACGCGCTGAAGATGCAAGTGAAGGCACCGAAGATCCTAGGATTCTTCCAGAGCTGTATGGTGCCGGAGTGAGGGACTGGCTCGAAACCGCAAGGACTATGGTTGCCCGATTCTTAACTGATACTCCACCTCTCACCGAGGCTTCGTTACCTACCAACAGTTCGACGGACTCCGTTGTCTATTCCCTTCTGCGCGAGATCAAAAAATCAAAGTCAGATCGCCATGCCTCTACTGTAACATTGAATATCTGTGCCGCAGCTCTAGCTTTACGGTCGCTTCTCATGGTGTGTTCAAATGATCGTCATAGAGTCGAAGAAAAATAATGATTAACAATTACGGACATTAGGCAGGGAAAGAGGGTGTAGACGAAAATGAAAACCTTCTCAAGATCCTTCTCGGGTATGTTCTAATTCCCTTCGACTAAAATTATATTCACAAGGACTGTCTCGAACTTTAACAGCAAATCTTCTGGTAGTATTGAGCGCTGTAGCGGTCTAGTATCAGACTTGGATTTGTCTGATTTACAACTCCTCCGGCCCCTGTACTGTGCCGTCGTCTTTACGCCAATTGTTCTTCTCACCCCCATCGATTTCACCACTAAAAGACAAAGTAGCGCTCCAATGCAAGGTCTATACACAGTGAGTGACTCATTATTAACTCATATTAAGTACTGAAATTTCTCTTAGTCTCTCCAACAATATTCTGGTCCTTGGACGTCCATGAGAATCACGTTGGTCAGGGATCTGTGGTTGACAATCTGGGAAATTTCTCAGAAGGGAGCGACAATTTGTCAGAAGAGACTCACGTATCTCTGCGTGAAATGGGACGCTCTAGGTCTTCATGATCCCCCTGAGCAGACGCCGGTTCATGAACCCTTGGAGCCTCCTCCTTCCCATAAAGAGACAAACCTGTCTCTAATAGCTGCCTGCCGATCGTTCGGTTCATTGTTCTGCTTCAGCGCTGATGAGCAGACAAAGCTTTTCTGGTCAAAGAAAGGGCGGAGGGCGGCAGCGGTTGTCCGTGCAGAGAAGGAAAGAAGCGAGATTGGAGACTCCTCTTTATTTCTCGACGTTGTCTGGGGACGTTTGGTCGATAACTTCACTATTCCTCACGGCACAGTCGAGGATACGGATGTTCAGGGTATGGACGACATCAAATCCACCATCGATGACGAGCCACCAAAGACACCACCTGGAAGAAACGAAGAACTAGACGAGGAATCAGTCCTCAAGACCCCCACTCGCAAGAAAGTTCGAGTGGACGAACCTTCCTTCAATCTCCTAACGCCCAGTCCCACCCCCGTGGGCGCGTCTGCATTCTCGAACCAGCTTGCAAATCAAGAAATGCCACACCCCAGACCTGTCCGACACGACACACGACCACCTGTGCAAGACGAGAAGAACAACTCTATTCCGACTCCGCATGCGTCAACTGGGCAAACTCCTTTACAACAGAAAGACGCAACGCAGATGTCGAACAGCGAAAACGTCAGAAGCTCAGCAGAGGCCAACCCTTCTCCCTCATCACCCAAAACGCAAGAAGGAAAAGAGAACGATTTCCCTTCCAGTGTGAAGGATCATAAAGCAGACAAGCAGACGTCTTCGGATGATATTCCAGCTCACAGGACGACCGATCATGGTATGGGGGAAGGTTCAGGAGAGGAAGAAGCGCCCGTGGATGACGAACCACGGAAAGGTATAGTTGTCATACTAAGTTCATACTGTATCCTGGAATTCTGAATGTTCATAACCAGGGAGGGGAAGGAACAAGTCTAAGAAAGAACAGGTTTCTGTAGAAGGGAACGGTGAATTCTCATTTATTTCATGGCTTTTACTTATATGTAGCTCTAATTCATTTAAAGGGACATCTCGACCATCAAGGGCTGCGGCGTCGAAGAGAACATTTTTTGGAATGAGTTCGCCGAGTAGGCGGAAAGGTAAGAAGCATGGGTCTTCCTCCCGCTCTCGCCCCAGAGTGGCGTCAGCTGCAAAGGGAAAAAGGCCGTCTTCCGTTTGGAAGATACCTGGGTACGAATCGGTACGCACTTGTTCTTCTCTCTTGGTGTGGATCTAATATCAGCCAGGTGGATGACGAGGACGAGGAAGAGAACCCTGCAGATTTACAGAGTGGAATGACTATCGGTCCTCATCCGGTTTGGTCTCAGGAAAGTGTTCTGAATCACTCGTTTAATCGAAAAGTTAGTTCTCTCTCTGACCCATCAAGGTGAACACTGACGGTGGCTTTCGCATAAGGCTCTTGAGCCCTCCACCTTCAAGGGAGACGGTTTTGAATTCACAGTTCAGTATTACGATGGGATGGTAAGATTTTCTCCTCTTAGTTGCGCTCCAGCGCTGACTTCAATACAGACACCGGAAAAGATTGACACCGACAACATTTTTAAAATCATGCGCATGGAATCAACCTCTAAACCAGAAGACTTCGTCCGGACATTTGAGAGATCCGAATGGGATAAGATGACTCGAGAGGAGCAACAAGAGTTTTTTTGCAGATACTCGGTGCACGTAAAAGGCCCACCAACATGCGAAGTACTTCCTGATGTCACCGGACCTTCATCCGTTGAGGGAATCCGTCAAATACTGGATGTCGACAGAGAAGTTTACTGCCATGGTGAGCAAAAGGAAGTAGAAGTCGTATTGTTTTTGATATGTTGCGCCCAGATTATCTAGCAATAACAGGTAATAATGATAACTTCGACAAGAACAAGAGGCTGCGAAGGGTCACTCTGAACGATTTTTATCGAATCATGTATGACAACAAGGTCATCCTGGATAAAATTAACGGAGTGGCTCCGGGTGGCCTCAATGGGTCTGAAGCTGACGAACTCCCGGCACTTCCGGCTTCCGGCGCTGCTCTGGATACTATGGACAAGGACCCACTTGAAAACGAAGAAGGGGATGAACATGACGCGCCGTTCGCCAAACAGAGTCTAGGTAATCCAGAGAATCCCAATGACATGGATATCGAAGAGGAGGGTGGCGGTGATGCACCTGATGATCCGCATTCTTTGAGGAAAGGAAAGAAGAAAAAGGGCAAGAAAGGCAAGAAAGGCAAGAAAGGCAAGGGTCAGAAACCTCAGATCAGCCCACGAATTCTTAACATCTTGGACATTTCAATCAATCCCACTGTATTACGACGACCTGCATCTGTCAAGTGAGTGTTTTCTCATTCGCGTTATTGCATCTTTTAACGTCTAGAAGCCGTTTGGCGGATGGTTTGCATCTTTATGATGACCGTCCTCAGGAGTATACTATGGCCACCAAAGTTTCGCACAACCAGGACAGTTGGCTGATTGCAGGTCACACTTCATCTATGTCCTCCCCCCACATGGACTGCTCTGGGCTCTGCACGTGGCTTAACGTTGTCCATGGCCGAAAACTGTGGATCATTGGCCATGGACTTAACAAGAACGACAATTTGGACGAGACCCTGGCACACGCGATCGACAGCATAGATGGAGACTTGAGTATGTCATCTTTTGATTGGGTTGGGTTTGACGCTCGGGCTGGTGACGATGTGTATGTATATAAATTTTTTGTGGTCACAGTCGCTAACGTTGAAATTGAAGATATATGAGACCGGGCACGGCCCACTGCGTCATAACGCTGGAAGATTCCCTTTGCGTTGGTGGGCACTTCTTTTCGTCCTTGGTGTTCAGCAGAACTTTGTTTGCTTGCATTGCGGAACACTTTGTGGGCGACTCCACAACCAACACAGAGCACTCCTCGTCCCACATCATACTGTTTAAGCTGTTTGCCAAGTACGCCTCCGTGGGTCTGGAATCTCCTGGTGAGGACAAAACTTTGATCTTGACAATGTAGCTTACCTGCACATCTAGGTTTTCCGCCACCAAGTGAACTGGCAAGCCTCCTCATCTTCGTCTGGGTTTCTGTCTCTGGCGGTCTTTGGCCTCGCGGAGAACCAGCTCCAAATGTAGAAGTTTGGCACTTTACGCCTGAGTTCCGCCATGACTCCCGTATTATTAGCGGCATTGCTGAAGAGTTTTTTGGGCATCTTGCGTCAGCAGACACGAAGACAAAGCGCGAAATACTGCGCTCTGTGCTAACGATGTGGGGAAGAACTATCACACTTGTGGAGGATCTGGTACAGAAGTTTGACGCCAGGAAAGACAAGAATCACGATATGGTGTGGTCATTGCCTGAGTATGCAGAAACGGTCCTCAGGAAAGATGGCGCTGTGTACAGTATACTATTTTCCAGCAAAGATCCTCAGTAGCACCATCCTCTCATGTATCTATCCTTACTTCGCTTCAGTACTGATACAACCCCTTGTAGTGTGCACGAGGACAGGCCATAATACTACATCCATTCTAGCAAATTTTCAAATTGAGGATTGAGAATGAGCCGGGACCTATCCAGAACAGTTTTTCCTTTGTCAAACCGACTGTGGTACAGTACATGACCAGCCAACCCGATGGCATCGTTCACCCGGATGTTTGTAGATCTACGTCAAAACAACACCGATTTGCGTGAAATCTTCAGTTGCAATAGGTTTAAATGTAGCATGTGTGCATGTAGACCAAATTTCAACTAGTTCCATGGAAATTTGAGCCCAGAACAATGCCAACATTGACGACATTGGGTGACAAAATGGCGGGTTGATCCACCTTATGATCAAAAATTTGCGATTGAAATTCGGTATAGCTACTTTATGCTCTGAATGTTCATCTGGATGAAGTGTTAGCTCTAGTCTGGGAAAAGATGGAAGTGTTTCTGCTCATTTTTGATGAAGATATGATTCAATCTTTGCATGCGGCATGCTGAAAAAAAATCCCCAAATCCCAGGCCGGCACGGCACCTCCAATGCTCCCACTTGTTTCACTGTCAGTTCTCTTAGAAATGTGCACAGGGACTTACCTTATATCTAACAGAGAGCATCTGGAGTGTTTCGTTCCCAACTATTTTTAGACTTTTGGTGCAGTGAACGACCTGAGGTCGACCAAGAGGCTAAAATGTGGACGTGGGAACTTCGGTCACGTGAAACTACACACAGAGCCAAATAACTTCGCACAAC
>Ga0208992_1000011_pt1 | contig 17799 bp, 5 predicted proteins | sample MedBloCAOM1_O1_FD_187842 | JGI IMG/M metagenome (GOLD analysis project Ga0208992, IMG submission 187842) | Forest soil microbial communities from El Dorado National Forest, California, USA - Mediterranean Blodgett CA OM1_O1 (SPAdes) (version 2) | ecosystem: Environmental > Terrestrial > Soil >...
TTAGCTAATCCAGAACACTCTGTACTGACTTACCTAATCTGGGACACACTGTGGTCCAGCTTAGCTAATCCAGAACACTCTGTACTGACTTACCTAATCCGGAACACACTGTGGTCCAGCTTAGCTAATCCAGAACACTCTGTTCTGACTTACCTAATCCAGAACACACTGTGGTCCAGCTTAGCTAATCCAGAACACTCTGTTCTGACTTACCTAATCCGGGACATACTGCGGTCCAGCTTAGCTAATCCAGAACACTCCGTTCCAGTTTAGATGTGTTAGAACACTGTATCAATTTATATTACACTGCTGTAGCTAATATAATTGAGTCTGTCAGCTTGTGTCATACTATCTATATATTCTACTCTCTGTTATGAATATAAGAGGATGAGATCGTGATTTAGAGATGAAAAAGTGAGTCATTACATAAAACTATGGAAGGTACTTATAGCTAAGTAAGATAAGAGTCAAAGTCCGAGACATGGTCTGAGATACAGAAAAAGTAAAAATAAATGTCCATAGTTCTAACACTCCCCCTCAAACATGTAAGACTCCAGAAACAATGAGGTGATATGTTTGCAAATGAGAGGGTGGCCTACATGATGATGTTACATGTGGGAATGCTGGATAGTTTCATAGCATAGGCAGAGGATTGTGTTGGTTTGGTGGAGGGACTGGGTTGAACAGGATTCTTCATCCAGGGAGCCTGGCCTTCGAGTCCGCCACCAGGTGTGTAGCAATGGGCTTTGGAATGTCCATTCTTGCCACAGTTATTGCAGCGGTTCAGATAAGTGGAAGTCGGTCGAGAGATATCATTTCAAGCTATGAAGGCAGCCGCAGGATCCATGGAGTACTGGCGCACCTGTATGATGGCCGAGTGCGCTTTGAGACATTCTTCAACAATGTCTTGACAAGAATCTACCAGGCGTCTGATGTCATTGGCATGATTTGCTCTACACATAGTCTGATACCAAAAATCTGTTTGGTGTCCTCTCATGCCTGTTGTTTTGAGGGAATGGCCACCCGAGTAGCCATATTCAATGAGTATCTGTTGAATTGAAGATGTTGACACGACTTGGATGCGTCTGCGTGTACAAACAGGCCACATGGTTGAGTTCTCGCACACTGGAACAATGTTCAAGCCGCTGTGAACTGGACTGAAACCAACTAGAATCCAAATACTAAACTGGTCATGAACTGTGCTATGGATAGCTATCTGTCTATTTCTATCTTCATTTCTTGATTTGGACTCTTCTGTTTCAGAATTCATCTTTTCGACTCCTCCAGACCATTTCAGACTTAACTCTCAACTCACCTGGACTCTTTGAGAATTATGTCTAATCTATGGATGTTTTACTTATATCATGGACTTTCTATTCATTGGCCTTTGCTTCCATGTATTGTTTCGGACTCCACAGACATGTAGTTCTCACCTGTTCTCGACTCCGTCTCAGTTTCCCCTTTATGTTGCTTCACCCCTATGTAAAATTATATAAGTACTTTTCAATTCTAGTCAATAATATCATCTGTTTTGAGTCATAACAGGTCAATACTCTTGTATTGAACCTCTCTCTCTATGCATATAACCGCATATATCTGCATATAACAGATAACCATATCTGGTATGGTGCTGAACCCTAGTGAAGATACTGGTGATACTAAAGTATTACATATAATCAGTTTGATGAAATACTGAAAGGTTTACAGACACTGCGAACTACCTTACGTAATCACCAGTGTATGCATGTCACATGCATTCAAAGTCACGTGCTAACACATGATCACTATAGAGCTTAAACAACACATAAAGGACCAAATTACGAAAACCTATGCATACAGATCCTTCATAATATACAGAAAAGCTTAACTGCAAATAACCAGGGGACAAAGCTCAGTTTAAATCCACATATGGTGGGTTGGGATTTCACATGTATCCTGCATGCCAAGCGAGACAAGCGACAGCAATCCCAAGCGTGGGAAAGCCAAAATAGTAATCGTGGGAAGACACAAGTGTAATGAAATTTGTAACCGTGGGAACAACATTAGAAAAAGGAGCATGAACTTTTAAGTATCCTGACCGGTCTGTACGAACGACTAGCAGTAAGTGGGCCGCGGCTGACGCCCGGCAGGTACGATTCCCCGGTATCCGTGAGAATTAAGATGGCTACCTACATATCTATGTATTCTGGCACGAAATACGAATTCCAGGTATATGGAACCCAAAATCCCGGTAGAGAATATAAGTTCGGCAGTCGGCTTAGGTCCGGCAAACTAGTCGGCACATGACCATCTGGCGGGTCGGCCGAAGTCAAACATTGATAGCCGTTCTGCCGGATGGTCAACCGAATCCAGTTACATATTACATATTGTATGAACATCCGACGTTGTATATGCCGCATGTACATCTACGTAAGTATCTGCAGCATGTTTGCGGAGATTCTGGTGTTTAAATCCTTATCACATTCTCATCTTCTTGCCATCAACATTCCCAAAGACTTAATCCTTAACGGCTACTGAAATATATATCAGTATGTGTGCAATTAGCATATAGTTTGAAAAACAACACACAACCGATGTTTGATTTTCTTGCAGGAAACTATGTCTAAAGCTTTTACAGAGGACACATGTGTTGAGAAAAAATCAACTGTGGTGCACAGCACCTCTATATATTTTGATGATGGGGATATGGTGGTCTTTTCTAAGCCAGAAAAGGATGTCACCACCGCATTCAAGATATACAGGTCTTCCGTCACATGTCTATCATTAGTGTTCAAAGCCATGTTTTCTCTACCACAGGCAGACAATGTGGAGAAGTATGATGGTGTGCCGTTTGTGCACACCTTTGACATGGCACAGGATCTGGAGCACTTGTTTGAAGTGATATACATGCGAAGGTGAGAACAGCTGGATATTTTGGGAGTTAATTAGGATATTCATCACTATTTCATGCGGTTTAGATTTCTTCCATCCCAGAAACACCGCCGGTGTACTGCTGGTGATCTCGAAGGAATCCTATTACTTTCTGACAAGTACTGTCTCGAGACCTTATACAACCAGGTCGTAAACATTTTTTCAAAAGACTGGCCGTCAGAGCTTGGGCTATGGGACCAGAACGAAGACGAGATCAGACTCCTTGTAAAGCATCGTGAACAGAAGCGCTATTATATGGATCTGGATCTCCCGGAACCATGTTTGGTCATACGCATGGCCAATAGCTGCAACATGAATCACATTCTTCCCGCTGCATTCTACCATCTATCTCGCATCCCATTATCAGCAAACAGCGCCCTGAACAACATCCTTTCTGTGACCAATTCCAACATCTCACAGGACACGATTGATGTCCACATTGCATACTTGGCCTTTGGAGGTCGGACGGCATCGTATGCATTTCTTTCCACCGAAGATTGGCAACGACTCAAGCAGGGGAAGGAGGCGATCCAAATTTTCTTCAGCAATGTCTGCGATGAGGCTTTCAGGATTGCGCTGACACACTGTGTACATCGCAGGGCAGGTGATCTTGTCCAAGCAGACAGATGTGTCACCGCTCTCCACCTTGTTGCTGGTGCTTACAAGGTAGAGGTGTCACTGGCACACGATCCACTCGGTAGCATGCGCTTCAATGGCGATCGACAACTCCCTCCGCCTCTTTGCCTCCACTGCTTTACACATTTTCGTGCAGAGTTGGATGGTCAGCGTGAAAGGCTTTGGAATCAACTCCCTGGGTTCTTTGGACTGCCCAAAAATTAGCCGGGATCAAACGTGGATTGGTATGTTACACTCCTTGGACAGGAATCGACCTGACGTCTCTATGCACCTCTAGAAACAGGATAGAAATACTGACCAGAATTTTTGTCTCATCTTGGGCTTGATGTATCACAAGGAGTTGAAAATATTTTGGGGAGATGTTATAGTTTACATCATGTAAAAAAAGATTGAAAACATACCCATATAACCTGTGATTACATGCGAGATGAAGTTCAGATTTTACCTCCTCATTTTGTTATTGTGCAGAGTAAATTATGGATTCTGGGTTGAGACATGTAGAGGTATGTTCAACGTGTGTCGGCAGCAGGGTTGGATAACGAGGGCTAGTAAGGGCGGCGGCCGCGGTAAGTGATTTTATTATATAAAAGCAACGTATCATCACTCACCTTATTTTTCCAGTGTTAGCGGTGTGTTTAAAGAGTTACGCTCGCCGCTGAATTCGAGTCACGGCTGCGTGTGATGCCTCGTCACTCAGACCTTTCATCCCGCCGCCGCCAGCTTCGTCGCGCATCCCTCATACCTCCCGCTGACACCGGCTTCGTCCCGCGTACTTCCTACCTCCCGCCGCCGCCAACCTCTTACTTCCCGCCAGCTTCCCAGCTTCGCCACCTCGCGGTTCGTCCCGCGCACGTCTTGCCTCCCGCCGCCGCCGCCGCCAGGTTCGTCCCAATCAGCACCCCACAGGTGTCGCTGATCGGCCTCCGAGACGAGTAAATAAGATTGGCTTAGCAAGATATATAGCGTTAGCTTGGTTGAAGACCCACCGTTTTATGCTCCAACTATGCGTGCCGTTAACAAGGTAAGTTGCGCGTCATTTCACCATCTTGCTCACCCTCGAAGGACAGCACGCCTCCGCCCTCTCATTGAGTCTATTTGCCGTGACCGACACCTTCCCTCCACCAGTTCTTCTATAGGGTTCCGCCGCCAGCTTCGTCCCAAATGGCACAACCCCTTGACGATCCCTCGCACGTCGCCCTAGTTCTAGCGCCTTCGTACGTTGTTTCCCAACGAAACAACGTAGCACGAGCGGGGTGTTCATTCTGTAAGTCGTTCTACATATCACGCACATTTGCTTACAGGTTTCCTCCTTGCAGCCCTCGCCGCTCGTTCCTCTAGTCTCTTCAGACTTTGGGCCAGAATTAGCACTGCTAGTCTGCTACAAGTCACCCATTGTTAGCATTTTGGCTCCAAATAATTAAAATTACTATTAAAGGGACTCATATGGACAGCTTCTTGTTGTCCAGTGGTTCGTCATTGGAAGTTCCAGAGCGCTTACGGAGCTTGGAGTGCGGGGGAAATTTGGATGAACAAACGCTGGGAATGTGGTGCGAAGCTAAGGAATATTTACCGAGTCTCGGAAGCTTCTGACAGGCGACAGGAGCCTTCACAGTGGGAGCGACTCTGAGCGACTTCAATGGAGGACGTTTTGGAGGACGCCGAAGCTCCTTGAGACGAGCGAAGCTCCGGCCGTTATGAGCCGAGAGGTAGGAGCTTCTGACCCATACAATACCTTACGATACAGGTTGAGAAGGTTGCTATGGCCGTGGAAGACCCAGTTCAGCTAGCAAGGAGTTTCCAAAGATCCAAGTCATGAAAACCCCGGAACAGGAGAAGTGCTAAGAAGTGATATGAAGCGCCGGACCAGCATGGACGCTTCATCCAGCGAAAGGAGGTTAAGAAGTGCAAAAAGTGACAAGTCCACAACAAACTTTTGGGCTTCTGAGGACATATGCTTAGGTATTAAGATGAAAAAATCTCCCCGGAAGTTGCATTGAGCTTGACCCCTAATAGATAGATCAAAATCTTGGTTTGTATGTACCTAATCGGGCCTTCAAAACGACCACTTGAAGTGGGACGAACAGAGTTTGCACCAGTTGTAGCAACGATTTAAACGCCGCTTGAAAACATGATTACGTGGACCGTAGGGTCCCCCCTGCAGTACACGTAAGCATAAATCAAGGCGCCGCTTCAAAATGTACACACCGAGCCATGAGCCTCTTTCATCGGCCAGCTCATGGCTCAAGCTGGAGCGTGCATATCACTCTGGGGAATTACTTTATGTCGTTAAATAAGTTTATGTTTGTTGTATAAGAAGCTGAAGATGTTTTTTTTTTTTTTTTTTTTTTTTTTTTTGTTGTTTTTTTTTTTTGGTTCAACTGGTAGACAATACAGATAGCTACAAGACAGTTTGAGACATCGTAACAACCTCACTACCCCACCAATCGCTTATTCGATCAACGAGTATATTATAGCAGAAGCCTTGCGTCCCTCTTTGAACCACAGGTCTTGGTAAGAAATTTGATTCAGCTGGCCATTGTCAACGCAGTTCCTCCTGGTGGTTAAACCGTCGTGGTACCACATTCGTTGCGACCTATCAACCACCCTGGCAGTAAAATGCTCCTGGCCAAAATATACCACTCCAGCCAGCTTGAGCTCTCGAGTCTCGTTCTCGGAGGTCCGTATTTTGATAACAGGATCTACTATGGCTTGGGGGACATCTTCCAACGTAAGCACTAATATTTTGGGAGCGCCATCAAACCCTTGTTTACCGTTTGCACACTGTTTTCTGCATCTTCTACAAGTCTTCCGAGATTTTACGATCAGACTCAGCTCCAACCAGTCTTGGGTGTGTCCCCACGTTTCTCTGTCATTTAAGCCAAGCTCTCTTGCTAGCTCCTGCCACGTATAAAAAAAACAATGTCGAACCAGGCAGTTTGACGGCTGCTGCTGTACAATAGTGTCGCACTGATGACACGTCCATGTCGTATACATAACGGGGGAAGAGAGCGTAAGCATGGCTTCCATAAGTTCGGTGACAGCTACGCGCGTTCTATGAAAGCCAAACACTCGTCGCCCCGTGGCATTGGAGGTTAGATAGCTCCTGGTATGGTCTCGGGCCCATTCCCACGTCTGTGTTCCCTCTTGAACCTTTTTAAAACTATCTATCAAGAACGCAAAGTATGTGTTACGCCGTGTCATAAACTCTAGCGTGCTGTGCGGTGTCTCCTTCCATACGTTGATCAAAACCGTGAAGAAGGCATCAAAAGCACAGGAATTATTATTCCAGATCATTCCCTGTGGTTCTTCTGCACGACTGTGGTGATCTTGGATGTTTTCGTCCTGTCTTTTGGTCTTTTTTGAGACACTTGGTTCGCACGTGTGCTCGACCTCAATCAACTTGCGTTTTTGGTGGCTGTTTTGAGCATCAGGAACCTCTATGCCCTTCAGGACACCATAAAGTGCACCTGGGTTTTGTAAACTTGAATCAAGTGTCTTGGCTCTTTTGGGGGCAGGGAGCCCATCGCCTGCCGGGCCACTCTTTTTTGTTTGTATTATCCCCCATTCGCCACCGTCGGGGTTCAACGGAATATGAAACGGGTCGCTTTCGTTCCAGCGTATAGCCACAGGTACATTATCTGGAACATAATCACCACCCTTCCAATCTTGATAGCTCCTCAACAGCGTAATTCTGGTGTCTCCTTGAACTCCAGCATGCAGGGTACCACACCCCTTCAAACGTGTTATTTCGTCAAGAACTTCTAACTCCCTGAACTCTTGTCGCAGCCAACCGGATGCTCCTCCTTGAACGATGCCTGGGTTGAAGCCCTTGATCACTACTGTTCCAGAAACTGTGGAGCTGCGGGAAAAACAGGTGTAGTACGATAGGTGTGAGCTGCATCCCGTCAAATCTAAGACGTTGTTCGGTCGTGTTCTACCCTGCGAAGCATAATCAGTCATTGCAAAATTTGGAAGGACATCAATTTGCTCTCGACATATCATTTGAACGTCTCCATTCGGCAGCTGACATTCAACCGTAGTGCTCGTTCGGGTCAGTGGGACAACATTGCTTGGAAGACCTTCTAACTTAATAGCTCGTGGCGGGTTGGTCAATTTCACAAACAAAACATCGAGAACTGGGAGTGTTTCAGAGAGGTGGTGCAAGTATGTTTCTTTCCATCCAACAACGGTAGCTTCCGCTCCGTTTGTGACACAACATTCCGTGGCAATGTTTTTTTTTATCAAAACGGGCATTCCAACGCAAAACCTCAGCTTTCCTGATTTGTGTTGTGTTGTGTCAGGTGGAAGGTTCCACAGAATATTTTGTTTGGCAGGCTGAAGGGAGTTGTTGCGGTCGCTTTGTCCTTTCTGAATCCCCAAGCGATTCCTGACACCAGAATGGGTAAGTGTGTCGATGGAAAAAAAATCCGTTAGATCTTGGTTGGTGTCTGCAGCATATTTCTCAGCCCCCATTTGATTGATCGCATCTCTGAACCTATTTTTAGATGTGATAACTGAGACGTATCGAAAATCTGGCCTTTCTAACTTTCGCTCACCTGGCTTTCCATCTGATATCAATGTTTTCAAAAGGCTGATGTCCGCATCTGTACAGGCTTTGTACCTCATATTCTCTAATGCCTTTCTGAAGGCTCTATCTTCTTCTTTTAGCGAGCGTTGTCTCATATTCTCTCGTAGAATAACCACCGTCGTGAACTGGTGCCAAAGTACTTTACCCATTGCACACTCTTGCTGTCTGTTGCTGCTCTGAGATCGTAACCCGACCTGGGGATCATAAAGAGCTTTGGCTCTAACCGGTGGTAGTTGAGCAAAATCACCACAAAGGATCACGTGAATGCCGCCAAACGGTTCGTTCGGTTTATCCATTATTAGAGCTAATCGCTTACTTATGTCATAAAGATTTTGACAAGACAGCATAGAGACCTCATCGAGCAGGATATATTCGCATCGTTGTAGGCGCGATTTAACTTTACTAAGGGTGTTTGCAGTTAATCTACCTTCGTGCTCATGGAAACCCAGAAGCGAGTGATACGTTGATCCACCGATCAAGGCGGCTGCACTTCCCGTGGGTGCTACGATCTCCAAACGATGCTGTTCATTCCTTTGCAAGAAAAAATACGTCAAAGCTTTCACCACCTGCGATTTACCAGTCCCAGCCATACCCCCAATGTACATCTTGAGCTGGCTCGGACTTGATCCAGCTGCGTGATTCGCTATTATTTTGAAGGCTCGATCTTGCTCGGGTCGTAAACTGAACTTCTGAGAGGTACTGGTGATTGTATCAACGGTAAACTCAACTGGGTTTCTTTTCTCACCATTGACGTGGTGTTCTTTACCGTGATCAATTATCTTGACCTCGTCCTCCTTGAAACCAGAGATGTTAAAGCCATTCAAGGTACCTTTTTCTAACATTTCATCAGCTGGCTTATCATTTCCCAGGCCTGTGTTGTTTTTGTCCAGCATTTCCTTTTTTTTGTCTTCGACCATTCGCTTCCACTGATCGGCCGATTTACCTTCAATGACATCACGAGGTATGCTGTCGCATTCTTCAGCTGTTTCTGGTTTTCCAAAGAACCACCCTGCTTCTCGCACACGTTCTTTGGTTCTCTCCATATCTTCCCATCGTCTCAGTGTTTCTTTCAAAGGCACCTCCCATTCTTCAGCCAGCGTATCAGTGTCTGCGAGGGAGCCCAGCTGACCCATCGTACTTTGTTCCACAGACCAACAATCATTTTCGTTCATCTCCTCGTAGCTTCCCAGGCCAACATTACCTCGCAAACATCTTGCTTTCATCTGTGCATTATAGTCGTCCTTAGCGTCCAGACATTCGTACTTTATATGGAAGTTAGCCATAAGCTCTCGTTGACGGGTCGTGAACTCATGTGACTCAAAGCCATCACTCCAAGATTGGTCCAAAGCTTTCAAGTCGGTTCCACTCCGCCACGGTTTGAATAGCGTCAGCATAGTTGCACAGTAGTAATGTCGAGATCCGTTGTCTCTCCTTGGTAAAGGGATACCTTGAAAATTGGGCACCTTGGCTTCTTCTTCTGGGAGAACTTTAACACGACATTTCCCATGTTGTGGATGACCAGGCAGGAAATGTAGGTCGGTTGGTTTGTAACGAAGCTCATTGAGTTTTCGTTTTCGTTGCAGGCCAGATGGTGCTGGCGCATCTTCTAGCTCATCCTCGTTTTGAACGCCGTCATCAGAGCCATCATCTTCGGTTTCGTCACTATCAGACACACCCGAGGCCACTTCATCTTCTTCTGTGCGGCGTTTCTTCCTATTCGATGGTTTTTGTTTCTCACACAACCTGAACCAATCGTACAGGCTCATCCGTTCCAAGCAACGTGGTCGATGTGTGTAGTCTAACACCACATTATAAGCCACATAAACGCCATCGATTTTCTGTAGAACAACCTTTGGGTCTTGAGTGGCATCATTTTCGGTTTCATTTTGTGGCCAGCAGCTCAATACCTCGTTGACGAACGGCCGCCACCGGCATGGCTTAAACTGATGGCTAGTGTAATGATCCGGTAAACCCAACAAATAGGATGCGGCCATAGGGCTGCCGATTTGCATCTTAGTGGTGAGCCCGTTGACTATCTTGACAAGCAAACGTCTTGCTTTGGTGTTTCGAGATTGGTCGTTACCTAACATCTCCGTGTTCCTGTCAAACACGTCGCAGATGGTTTCGAAAATGTTGTATGTCTTAAGAGGCGATTTTGTAACATAATCGGTCACATACGCAATCACCGCTTTGATGGACGTTCCGGATAGCAAGCTGGTTACATCCGTGTTGCATCTCAGGAGGTAAGCCAGCACCGGGTTGAAAGTGTTGATCATGGGCTCCAGTTTTTTCATATTGAGGTGACCCGTCTCGTCAACAAATGTTTCTGGAAATATATGCCTAGGAAATCGTGCTTTGCATGCTTTCCACCTGTTTTTAAGGCACCAGTTTTTTCTACATACATGTCGGTTGTTCCTGAATATCAAGTCGTCTACGGTTGTTTTGAACCTTCTCCACCAACTTTCTTTCTCGGAAATTAGCTCCTCCTTGCAGCAAGCCTTGGAAGCATGGGTCGGTGGCTTAGAAGGTAAGGTCAAGGTGGGGTTTTGATACTCTGCTCCTTTTTCATTTTCATTTAAACGTGCTCTAACGTCTTCCTCTTTTCCTGACATGAACTCTCCACGGTGTAAGTCTTCCAAATACTCTATGAGGGCTTTTTGAAAAGCAGAATCGTTGCTGAGTAGGCGTGCACGAATGTCTTGGGGTGTGAGGGCGCCATCAATCCACAACAATAAATGCAGATGCAAGGTCAGCCTCCCTTGTTGTTCCACTGTACCATAGTACCCCTTTGTTTTTCCCCAAAGCCCAGCTTCAGACGTTCCCACCTTTAAAACATGTCTTAAGAACGCCTCTACTATCTTATGAAAAAAGCGTGCGCTCCCCACTGGGTTGTTTACAACAAGCCTGTGCCTTTCATCTGGAGTTCTTAATTTAGGACAAAAGGTTTCTCTTGTATCGGCGTAGTATAAAGCTATTGGATGTTTCTCATCGGCGGGTGCAAAGGTGATGTACCAAGTTGGAGCACCGATATGATTTACCAACGACCAGGCCTCGTTGTTCATGAATTTTCGTGTAGTACCGGAGCCCTCGACATGTCCAGAAATATGATCCAGATCTTTGATGACTGCGTAGCATTGTTTCTCAGCTGGTGAGGTAGGTCTGACGTGCTCTCCGTTTCGAAGCCGAGCTGCCAGTTCTTTTAATACACCTTTGTCAACGTTCATTATGCGTTCGACCATCTGTAGGAAACCCACCTTCTTTGTCAAGAGGTAACCGCTGGTGGTGGAGCTTTTTATCTGCGTATGATTGAAGGCAATCAGTACGAAAGCACCGTCTTTCTGGAATCGTTTGTCGTGGTACATTAAAAGCTGCCTTAACCTGTGTTTTTCCGGAACAACTTTGAACCCTCTGCAGTTATTCAGCCCTCCCAAACCATACGGGAACAGCCACGGGAAAGCTTGTGGATAAAGCTGCGGGTTGTTATAAATTGATGCAGGGTTTTTGGCATGCCCGATGCCTAAGGACTTTCCGCCTAGTTCCATGTGTCTAATAGCTTCAGCAACCATCGCTTCTCTGTTACTTATGTCGAGCTGTTCGCCAATCAAACCATGGACTACAAACGGACAGTCCCCTTGCTCTGTTCCAGCTTCTTCTTCACAATCGTCAACACTGGTAGATATAGGGTATTTGTTGGTGTCTCGCTTGTGATATTCGATCGTAACAGGCACTGCTTCATCATCGTAAGAGTTTATGTTCTTTTGTGAAATATCAAGGTCGACATAATCACAATGGTTTAGTTTCAACCATTCTAAGGCGGCAGTTATCTTCCGTCGACGTACCAAAAACGGTGTTCGCCGTAAATCTGCTTTGCTCGGGTGCGTGGGTCCGGTGTACACAAAAGCCATGACATCGTCCAAATCGTCTCGATGTGGGGGTAACATTTTGTATATTTTGGCCATGGGGTTTGGGACAAGAACGGCATTAGCATGCATCTTTTGCATACCTGATTCTACTCGGACCACGCAGTAGTTAGGCCTAACTCTAGCCACCAACAATTTCTCTGCGTAACTGAGGTCTTTTAGTTGATCTGGTACGTCCCCAATCCAGTTGCCGTTTGCCAAAGACAACAGTGGCACTTTGCCTCTTTTCAGAAGCCTGATACATTCCATACAAACTCGAAAGCAATTTGAGTCAATGACCGGCCCATCCAGCTCCTCGATTATCTCAGAAGAACATTGTCTGCCCTTGCGTGTCACGGAAGCGTTACGTCGATGAAGAATGGTGAAATCTACTTTGGCTCTTTCCTTCGTCACCGTCTTATGTTTGGGGGTAAGCATCCCACACACTGTGCATCCAACTTCCTCGAGCACGGACGGGTCTGTTGCTTCACAGAATGAGTTAATCATGTCTTCTAAGTGGAGCTTAGCGTTGATTTCTGGTGGAAAAGCATGAGCGCTCGAACTGTGTTTAATGCACGGTAAACGCGGTAAGGCGTGGGTTGTCAGCCGTTTCTGATAGGTCGTTGGTTTCTTTTTCTTGTCAGCCACCGGTGCTTTATTGTTGTTTCCCATATGCTTAGCAAATACACACACAAATTCAGAACAAGGTCTGCATGTGTCTCTATCATGATGTTTGACTCTCTCGCGAAACTCCGCTGCCGTTTCTCGGGACAACATTTGTGGGACGTTATGTATCTCAACGAGCTGAGAGGTCAGTTTCGTGGGAAGTCTATCCACAAAGACGTGAAGAGGCATGGGTGCAATGACCAAAGGGGGTTGAGTTGACTCAACGTTTGGTAGCTCAAGAATTGACGTGTAAGCTCTTAGGATGTAGGTGTCGTTGTGACCCAGTCGATCGTTGCCAAAGGGAGAAAACCTCATTAATTCCTCACCTGTAAAAAAGTTCCGAGGTTTTTTTGTGAGGTTTAAAACAGGACCGCCCTCTTCCGGTAAAGGGATCAACGGTATGCCACCACCAAAGAGAAGTGATTTGGCACCATGGGGTCCGAGGTGCACACTGTGTATCTTGTGATCATCAGGGGTAGGCGCAAGGTTGGGGGGGTGTTTAAGCCAAAAGATGGCATTGCAAACGGAGGAGACGATCGGCGTGTGTTGACGAGCGTAACAGGAACGTAATAAAAGTTCAACCTTATTCCAGATAAGACGAGCACACGTGCAAACAGCATGGTTGCATCGAGCGGCAAGTTTAAACATTTGGCTGGTAAGTGTACCCTTTGCCGCTGTTATCGCCGAGTTAACAACCAGTCTTACAAGGAAGGTAATCGGAAAGCAGCTGCTTGTTTTTTCATTCAACCAGGGTTGCCCCTTGGTCTTGTAAACGAGCACACGGCTTCTTTGCTGAAAGCCTGCATACCAACCCTGGAAGTTAAGCAGTGCAAACACGCAGGGCCTGCTTGCAATATAAGAAGAAGCTAGAGGCTCCTTTTGAAAGCATCTGACCACAAGGTTTCTGAACTCGTGTCGTTTGCACATGTTGCGGTAAAGTTGTAAACGTAGCAGCTTTATGTTAACAAACATCATGTTGGTGTGTGGTCCTCCGCAGATGTTCCAACACAAATAGTTAACGCCATGGGCACTCTGAGCCACGGTATAATGTTGGTGAAAGCACAAGAAAGGGGAGGCGCAAAGACAAAACAAGCTCAGGAAAGACCTGTATGCAGGCTGGCCCCCACCCAACGTCTTTGGGTTACAATGTGAGCTTTGCTGATTATTTTTATGGGGGCTGCACAACCCAGACACGCAAACGGTGTCAAAATAAATGGGCGCATGTTCCTCTTGTAGTGGCGCCAGGGAGTTACCCGGCGAGAAAATGGTTGCGTTGTGTGTTGAACGGAACCTGTCACTGATGGAATAAACGACATAAGAGTCGGTGCAACTAAACTGCAGTATGTTAAGTTGCAACGTAGGGCCAGGGGCGCACAGAGGTTGCTTTATCTGTATTGTGAGTTCCTTTAGCGTGGTGTTTCCAGCTGGGGGCAAAAAGCCAAGTGTGGACAGCAAAACAAGCACGGCAAGGGTTGTTGTCAGAACATGCCAAAGAAGCATAACACTTGTCCTTGTGGACGTAGGGCTTAAGATCATGGGCGAAATCTTTGCAGGCCTAAGGGGGTAAATGGCGCGGATTTCTCCAGGCGCGTCTGGCGCTACGGCCCCCATCCGTCCAGGCGCGACAGGTTGTTTACTTGGTACAGCAATTGCTGAGTGCATTTTCAGATGAGATGACGTGTACAGAGCCACGTCGAAAGCGCCCACGCGGTTAATGTTGATTGTATTTGAATTGATTACATCATACCACCTTCCGATTTCCGACGTAAGCGGAAGAATACTTAAAGCACCTAGGTACACATCCCCCACGTGTTGGTTTATCAATGCTGGCCCTTGCACACCGTATTGCGTCGGCCATTGCCACCGACGCCGATGTCTCTTCACGGTTTAAACCCTTCCTTGTAGCTCAGCGCTCCACGATGAACATCTTGCTTGTTTACCCAGGGTATGAACACCAAACACCTGTGGATTGGCATTTGATAGATTTTCGAAACGCCTTCATGTCGGAGGTGTCTAAAGCTCTCGATTTTGTGAACGCATCGCTAGCAAGGTTCTTTCCTGCTCTCCCTTACGATGGTCTTGGCGGCTCATTTGTCGAGGAGATCTGGGTGAGTTTTGTCAGCCATGACTATTTCTTATCGAGGTAGGCCCGCTGAACCAAGCCAAAGGTTGGGCCAGAGAGTGGGCCAGAGGGCCGTGCAATTTTGCACAGATATTACTCTCAATCCTGTGGGTTAGTGCCGTTGGTTGATATGAGCTTCCCTCCATTTCCACAATGGCAAACAACAGTGGTTGTTGTAAAAGGCCTGGTAGGTATGTTATTTAACAGCATGGTCACTTCTAACCGGCAGTTTTTGCTCTGGTATTACACAGCACGTGTCTCTGAAAGAGGCTGGGGTGCATCCCACACCATTGCCTGGTCAGAGTTGCGACAGTCAGAAGGTCGTTCGAGACCAGTCTTTGCCAAGTGTTTTACATGAACCACCAGTGGTGCCACGTGACAAATACACCGGACAATGTACCTCTCTAATCCAAACGTAGGTTAATGGGCTGGTTTTTGTCACAGCACCTTCTATAGCTTGACATCCGGGAGCAGCCCTTCTCACGTTACGTCTGTCTTCTCTTTCAGCATCGTGAGCTACTTATGGTGGATTCCAACGTGGTATGATAAACTAGTGAACAACATCATGATGCCATGCCAAACAAGCTACAGCTGGCGGCGAGTAAATGCAGAGCTGGACGAGTTACGTTTGGTGCGTGACGTTGGGCCGTAGCTTACGCAGCTCCTAACACCAGGGTCCCAAGCAGGCCACGATGCCAGGCAAAGAGCGTGTTTTTTTCAACGCCGCTTTTGTAGCTGCAACAGAGGTGTTAGCCAGCGCATGGGGCACGCCAGCGTCTGTGCCACGAGAACGGATCATCTCTTTAACCAAGATGACCAACGACAGAGCTGCTATCGGAAGGGATCGAGGGGTCTCAAGCCTAAGTGCGTTTTCAATCACATCTTAGGGGCAGGAGTGTAGCCGTGTTTTCAGTATAACCATTTGTGTACAAAACCAAAGACAAATAAAACAATGTAAGAAAAAGCGACCGACAGCAACGCGCAAGGGCTCCCGGCACGTTCAACTAACCGTTTATCTTCGTGGCGTGGTTCATTATCCAGGAATCCGTGAATCCAGTGAAAACCAGCCTACGACCTCCACAATGAGCTGCCGCAAAGTGCGCCAGCGTGCGGCCTGTGAACGCAATAACCTGGCCAGGGCGGGTAGGTATTTTTCTGCCCAGCTGTGGCAAACATAGCTCCCCCCCTTCCCACGCATCTCCGGCCAGGATAACCCAAGCGTAGGACCAAGGATGGTCGGTCCAGTCCAGGTGGATGCGCTGGCTTCCACCTTCTCTGACAGCCAGGGTGAAAAAAAGACCCTTGAAATCCAACCCAGGTCGATCGGACAAAGCATGTCGTATGTTCGAAAAGGACATCACCCTTTCATAAGCTCTGAAAAAGTCACCTGTAGTTGGACACAAAGGAGCAAACGAAGACCCTCTTACTTTTGCTGTTGCATCCAATTTTGATGATCGTGTCTGTACAACAGGTTCATTAATCGTGGAACAACCAATTGCCCTATCACCATTAAAAAACGATCCAAGGCGGCACAAGCTTCAGGCGTCTGAGACTTGGAGTCTAATGTCACCATCGGAAAGGAAGAATACTGCTCCCAGACTCCGACATGGGCCTGTTGAGAACACGAACGGGACAACCGAGTTTCCGAAGAGGAGAGGTGAAACGTGTTCAAGGTGCTCCAGGCGTCTGTAACCTCCTTATTCGCCTTTGCGTTGAAAACATTGTCGAACCGCATGGCAAGGAAACGTGTTGCTAGAATCGGTTGCGCTGAAGGTGAGGAAATAAACACGTTGCCGGTAGCTGGGTACGCTCTCAATGCGTCGGGGTCTGTCGGAAACTGGCGGGAAACCAAGGATGCCAGCTTTTGTTGAGATGTAGGCCTCTTTTTAAATTGGTCTGGGGGAGCGGCGGTGACAAAATGAACTGAGGATGTGAAGGAGGGTAGAACGTGAGCGACAGACGAGCTGGACAGGATGGAGCCGCCGCACCACTGTTGTTTGCTACGGTCTCCAACGCCTTTGGTAGAACGGTTGCCATGAAACGATTTCGTCTTTCTTCTTGCTTCTTCTGAGATCTAGGGCCACGTCTCGTGCGTTTGGTTGCTAAAGCACATTGATCGGTGGGCGTACGAGCATCTTTGCAGATGTCTCCGGGCAAAGGGCCGTCCAACAATGTTATTTTTGGGGGTTCATCTCAGAGCTGGTTCAGTTCCACCGTGTCACGCCAGTTGTATTAAAGGAAAACGCTCACACCGAAGAGTTGGCTCTGAGCTCAAGCGTTGGTTTGGCTGACGGGCGGTCCGTTTAGTACCAAACTTTCTTGGCCCTTTTGGTCGCATTTTACCAGCTAGCGTATGGCAATGGTTTACAACCACACCTTCACGTTACATCCAATTGCGTTAGTTCTCCACTAAATTACCGAAGCAAAGACGCACCGTGCGGCAGTAGGGTGAGCTGGTGCACAACACACGGGCACACGGTGCTATGGCTGGACTAGGGGATAAACCACACTATGATCAGAACACACAGCCAAAAAGCGCAAGGAATAAATGGATGAAAAGAAAAAGAAGGGATCACACCGAGTCCTTGCAACACCAACGTAGCGAAGGTGCACACAAGCCCACAAGCTCAGCAGAAGGGGAGTGGGGGGGGACGTTGATGGACACGATTCAACACTACCGCAAACGTCATGAACCTTAGGCGTCGACGTCGCACGCGCACAGGCCATGAGATACAGCAGGCCTTGTTGGTTCGTGTGGCAGCGCCGCAAGACATCAGCGAAGTCGGCGGCGACGTCGCACGCACAGACAACACAGACATTGACAGCACACACCATGGGGGGGGACGTTGATGGACACGATTCAACACTACCGCAAACGTCATGAACCTTAGGCGTCGACGTCGCACGCGCACAGGCCATGAGATACAGCGGGCCTTGTTGGTTCGCGTGGCAGCGCCGCAAGACATCAGCGAAGTCGG
>Ga0208992_1000012_pt1 | contig 16057 bp, 17 predicted proteins | sample MedBloCAOM1_O1_FD_187842 | JGI IMG/M metagenome (GOLD analysis project Ga0208992, IMG submission 187842) | Forest soil microbial communities from El Dorado National Forest, California, USA - Mediterranean Blodgett CA OM1_O1 (SPAdes) (version 2) | ecosystem: Environmental > Terrestrial > Soil >...
AAGTATTCGACGCTGCACGGCTATGCCGACGACTTGGTCGAAATCGGACGCGATCTAGGCCTGAAGGACGCGGTATTCGTCGGCCATTCGGTCAGCGCGATGATTGGCCTCCTCGCCTCGCTGAAGGCTCCGGATCTTTTCGGCCGGATGGTGATGGTCGGCCCGTCCCCCAGGTATATCGACGATGGCGACTACGTCGGCGGCTTCAGCGAAAAGCAGATTGCGGAGCTTCTCGAATTCCTCGAAGACAACCATATGGGGTGGTCCACCGCGATGGCCCCGTCCATCATGGGCAATCTGGACCGGCCCGAACTCGGCGAGGAATTGACCAACAGCTTTTGCCGAACCGATCCCGAGATCGCGAAGGCATTCGCGCGTGTCACCTTCACGGCCGACAATAGGGCCGACCTGCCTAAGGTCAAGGTGCCCACGCTCATCCTTCAATGCAGCGAGGACATCATCGCCTCCGAAGAGGTCGGAAAGTTCGTGTGCAGCCGGATCCCGGACAGTGAGATCGTCTTTCTCAAGGCGACCGGGCATTGTCCCAACCTGAGCGCTCCTGCAGAGGTCGTCTCGGCCATCCGGGCGTATGTCTGAGTTCGGCCACATAGACGAGTACAGGGAGCTCTTCGAGAACGCTCCTTGCGGCTACCTGACGACCGGACCTGACGGGCGCATAACAAAGGTCAACGCCACCTTGACGACGTGGACGGGTTTCGGAGCCGACAAGTTCATCGGTCGGCGCCTTCATCAGTTCCTCAACATGGCAGGCAGGATCTATTATGAAACCCACATCGCCCCGTTGCTGCGGATGCAAGGTTTCTTCAACGAGTTCGCGCTCGACTTTGAGACTGCCGCCGGCGAGAGACTGCCGGTGATAGCAAACGCATCCGAACGCCGCGACGCCGAAGGTGCATTGTTGTTCACCGCCGTGGTCGTCATCAAGGCCACCGACCGGCGACGATATGAACGCCAGTTAGTGGAAGCGAGGTCGGAGCTTCAGAAAGGACTCGCGACCGAGCGCGAGACGGCGGAACTACGGGAGCAGTTTATAGCTGTACTAGGTCATGACTTGCGCAACCCGCTCGCAGCCATCAGCGCCGGCGCGCGGATCCTGCAACGCTCGGGCGCGCTTCGGGAGCACAAGGACCTCCGCGTCCTCGACATGATCAATACCACCGTCACCCGCATGTCTGACCTGATCGACGACGTTCTGGATTTCGCCCGCGGGCGGCTCGGAAAGGGCATCGTGCTGAATTGCGATTCCACGCAGCCGTTAGAACCGGTTCTCGAGCAGGTCGTCGATGAACTACGGACGGCATCCCCGGACCGCATAATCGAGACCAGCTTCGACATAAGGGAACCGGTGAACTGCGACCGCGCGCGCGTAGGGCAGCTATTGTCCAATCTAGTAGGCAATGCTCTCACGCATGGCGCCCCCGATCAGCCCGTCCGCATCGGAGCGAAGACCGAGGGCGACGAGTTGAAGCTTTGGGTCGCAAATGCCGGCGAACCGATCCCGGCGGCTGCGATGGAGAGACTGTTCGAACCGTTCTTCCGCGGCGACGTCCGCGACAGTCGACAGGGGCTCGGGCTCGGGCTGCATATCGCCTCCCAGATCGCGCAGGCCCATGGCGGGCGGATTGACGTGACGTCGACTGCGGATGAGACACGGTTTGTCTTCAAGATGCCGCTGGCATTGGCTGCATCGTGATGAAAACCCCACGACATGATTCCGGACCCTCAGCGCGACGGAACGAATTTTTGCCTGACCGCATGGATGGGCCGGAGTATTTTAGATGCCGCATCTAGGCCCGGTGATCGTAATCGTTGAAGACGAATCCTTGCTACGGTTGGATTCCGCCGAGACGATCGAGCACGCGGGCTTTGAAGTCATTCAGGCAGCCAATGCCGATGAAGCCATCGCAATTCTTAACGCCCGTCTCGATATTCACGTCGTCTTCACCGATATTCAGATGCCTGGTTCGATGGACGGGCTGAAGCTCGCCCACTTTGTCCGGAACCGCTGGCCGCCGATTAAAATCGTTGCGACATCGGGCCAAGTGGTGGCGGGCGCCGATGATTTGCCAGCCGGCAGTGTGTTCTTGCCAAAGCCCTACCGTGGTGCGGAGGTGGTCGCGACGCTGCGCGAGTTGACCGGCGCTTCCTGATCTGTCGATGGTTTCGACCAAGCAAATTTTTCGCCTTTTTCCTCGAAGGTCAAATCTGGTTTGCGAAACTCTTTTGCTCCACTTCGCCAAGAAAACATAGTTGCGGCGCAAGTTGTTCGTTCGCCGCCATCATCTGGCTACTCAGCAACAAGGATATGAATGCCCACGAACTCGCGGCTAAGTTTGCCGCCAAGATTGCGGAAGTCGCCGTTGAGAAAGACAGGCAAACAGTGCGCGAGCCGATTGGAGCATCGTTCGAGTCATCGCCAGGCCTCCAAGCCGGATGCCGGATAGGGACGTAACTAACCTCAATCAATCCTGACGTTTGGCAGGAGGCGGGCAATCTCGGCGGCGAGTTGTGCCTGCGTGTAGGGCTTACCGAGACGGGGAATGTCCACCATTTTATCTCCCCCCAACTCGGCAAACCCCGTTGCGAGCAGGACTGGAAGTCGAGGCCGTTGGCGGCGCACTTCAAATGCCAGTTCGCTTCCTGTCATCCCCGGCATGGCGTGATCCGTTATCAGAAGGTCCGTATCCAATCCAGCTTCGAGAAGCTGCAAAGCCTCGCGCGCGGAATGCGCTTCGATGACCTCGTGTCCGAGGTCTTCCAGCAGAGCAACAGTGCTGCCCGCGATTAGTAGGTCGTCGTCGACAAAAAGGATCCGCGCTCGCCGGGAAGCCTGAGCGACGACGTTCGGCAGGTCGCCCGAGGGGAGTGCGGCTTTCGTGGCAATCGGCAGCCAGAGCGCCGCGGTAGTTCCGCGCGACAGGACGCTTTCAAGGCGCAGAACACCGCCGGACTGCTCCGCCAAGCCGAACACCATCGATAATCCCAAACCAGTGCCCTTGCCCACCCCCTTGGTTGAAAAGAATGGCTCTACAGCTTTTGCGAGGGTCTCGGCGTCCATTCCTTCGCCGGTGTCTTTTACCGAAAGCACCACGTATCGACCGGGCTGGAGTCGAAGTTGGTTGTCATTATCGATTTCCTGCAAGCTCAACCCGATTGTAAGGACCCCGCCCGATACCATCGCATCTCGGGCATTTACCGCAAGATTCAAAAGAGCCATTTCGAGTTGGTTCGGATCGACATCGACAGCCGGTAACGTTCCTTGCGCCTCTAGCTCAACACGAACCATCGGACCAACGGAACGGCCGATGAGTCCCAGCATATCTTCAACGAGGCTTCGGACGTCAGTCGCCTGAGCCTTCAAATCCTGCTTTCGGGCAAACGCGAGCAACCTCTGTGTCAACGTAGCGCCGCGGCGGGCACCCTCCATGGCGCCATTCAGGAGCCTGTGAAGTCGCGCATCTTCCCCGAGTTTTTTTGAAAGGAGGTCGAGATTGCCGATGATCGCCATCAGTAGGTTATTGAAATCGTGCGCCACCCCGCCGACTAACTGTCCCAGCGCATCGATCTTCTGTGCCTGTAGCAGCGCTGCTTGGGCCCTCTCGCGACCTGCGATTTCTTCCCGAAGATGGTTATTCGCCCGCTCGAGGTCGGCCGTTCTGTCGGCCACCAGATGCTCAAGCTCCACGGCGGCCCCGCGCTGAGCCTCAAGGTACGCGCGAATGTCGTACTGCCGTCTACGGGCGCGCTCTGCGGCAACAACCGTGGCCTGAAGCGTGATCGCCTTTAATGGCCGTTCGAGAAAGGCAACGTTGCGCAAGCGGGTGACAAGCTCCCGCCGGAACGCGGCAAACCTGGGACCTTCGTTGTGGTTCGTCAGGACGACAAAGGGCTGATCGGACCACGGTGGCTGACGGCCAACCCAGTCCTCCAGAACGCGGACCTTATCGCCGTAGAGCGCTTCCTCCGCCACGAGCACGACCTCAACGACCCACTCCAAATTCTCTATTAATTCCTGCAACGTGCTGCAGACCACGGGGCGCAAGCCCGTCCTTTCAATCAGTGCGGCGACCGTGGCCGCGTCACGACCGACAGGCAGCAGGACCAGGACAACGCCTTTTGGCATTTCAATCTGGGCCATCTGCGTCTTGAGACATCAGAGGGGCCTCCTCCCCCTGGTAAACGGGCGTACCGCTAAAGATGCCGCTAAAGCCCTTGAGCGGCGGTCCAACGGTGATGCCCTGGTTGCTGAGCTTGAATTCCCTAATCGTGTGTTCGTGATTGCCGCTTCGCTTCTTCACGACCGAAAGTGCACGCCGCATGCTTCCATCGAACTCAAAATAGCGCAGCATCAGCACGCCGTCCGCGAGATAGCTGATGTCGAGCGGCGTATCCATAGGTCCGACAAGGCCATGCTGCGCCAGCACCAGGATGGTCAGGACGCCACGCTGACTGAGATAGCTCAGCAATTCGTGCATTTGCAAAATCAAGAAGCGCTCATCCGGCATCGCGTTGAGGTAGCCGTTAAGGCTATCGATGATCACGACCTGAGCGTTTCCGTTCTCAACGCTGCGCCGCACGGCGTCGGCGAACTCGCCCGGAGCCATTTCAGCCGGATCAATTTGCTGAACATCGATCAGGCCTTTGTCGAGATTCTCTTTGAGTGGCAGACCCAGCGTCTTTGCGCGCGCGGTCATCGTGCCGCGTCCTTCGTCGAAGGCAAAGATCACGGAGCGCTCGTTTCGAGCTGCGGCGGCGATCGCATAGGTGAGCGCAAGGGACGATTTGCCGACGCCCGCTGAACCAATAAGAAGCGCGTTTGTCCCGCGCTCCAGCCCCCCACCCAGGAGCAAGTCCAATTCCGAGTTACCGCTTAGGACGACTTCGGTATCGAAATCCTTATGATGTTCGGCAGCTACCAGTCGCGGATAAATCTTCAGACCGCCATGCCTGATTGTGAAGTCGTGAAAGCCGCCCTTGAAATCGATGCCGCGCATCTTTACGACGCGGAGGCGTCGCCGCTGCGCGCCGTAATCGATCGCCAACTGCTCCAGCAATACGACGCCATGGGCAATCGAGTGCAGTTGCAGATCGTTCTGCTGTGATGAAAGATCGTCGAGCAGCACCACGGTGGACTTTCGACCCGAAAAAAAGTGCTTGAGCGCAAGGATCTGGCGGCGATACCTCAGCGGGCTTTGTGCGAGCAGGCGAAGCTCGGACAGGCTGTCAAGGACGATGCGTGCGGGAGTGAGGGCCTCGACCTTATCGAAAATCATTTGAGTGGTTTCGCTCAGCTCCATCTCCGCGGGCTGCAGCACGGTGAGCTCCTGGCTTGGATCCAGGCTAGTTTCTGGAGGAATGAGCTCAAAGATCGTGATGCCCTTGAGGGACCACCCGTGACGCTTGGCTACGAGCCGTAGTTCGCGCTCGGTCTCCGATAGAGTGATGTAAAGGGTAGGTTCGCTGCGGCGAACTCCCTCCAGCAAAAATTCCAAGGCCAAGGTCGTCTTGCCCGAACCAGGCTGTCCTTCGAACAGGTACATCCTCTCAGGGTCGATACCGCCCCCGAGAATATCGTCCAGACCGGCATTTCCGGTCGAAATCTTGGGAAGCTCCGGGTCATCCAGCAATTCCTGATCATCGGCCATGTCTGATCCCCATTCTCTCGAAGGGTCGCCTTTCACGGCCGATCGATATGATAGCAACAATCAAACGTCCGCCTCGTTCCCCACCGCGGCGCTCTGCGAATTGGCAAAAATGGTGTACGGCCAAGCGTCTACAGGTTCGGGACAGTCACCGGAGGTTCGCTTGCAAAGATTTGTGAATATGTGTTGCGGCGATCGCAGCGTGGCCTGTTGCGACCGCGATCTGGTGCAAGTCTGAAACGACGTCGCCCGCAGCGTAGATTCCCGGCACCGTGGTTTGTTGATGAGCGTCAACTTCCAGACATCCCACGTCGTTAATACTTGCACCCAGATCCGAGGCCAGTTCGGACCGAACGTTGCACCCCAGTGCCGGATAGATGACTTCATAGGTTTGCGATTCACTTCCGATGACCATCCGGATATCGGTCTTGCCTCGCTCGATGGCACGCACCGGTCCGGCGACTTTTATTCCCGCCTGGGAAAGGCAGTTCGCAGTCTCTGGATCGGCGGCCGGCTGGCCCGCCAGGCTGAGTAAGGTAACGTCCCTGGAATAGGTCCGGAGGAATTTTGCCTTGCTTGCTGCATCCTTTCCTCCACCCAATACCCCGATGCGGTGGTCGGTAACCTCATATCCGTCGCAGACCGGACAATACCGCACCGAGCCCTCCGCGATCGCTTCCGCAAGTCCCGGCAGATCAGGGCTTTCATCAACGATACCGGTCGCAAGAAGTACCATCCGGCTTTCAATTCTGTGGTCGTCCAAGATGGCCTCAAAGCCCTGAGACGACGCATGGAGCGCCGAGACGCGGCCGGCCATCATCGGGACACCGTAAGTCCCGACCTGCTGTCTCAGGATGCGAAGGAGGTCAGGTCCGGAGATCCCGTTCTGGAATCCGGGATAGTTATGGCTTTCCGGAATAAGAGCCGCGCGGCTTTCGCCGCTGTCGATCAGGACGATCTGGCGCCGATAGCGGGCCAGGTAGATCGCAGCCGTCAGGCCCGCTGGGCCGCCGCCGATAATGATACAATCGTAAATTTTCGGGGTCACAGGAGCCCTGGGGTCGGCACCGGGCTCATTGCGATCTGCGAGGCCGCTTCAGGCGAGGCCATTACTTCAGTCATATCGCCAATCTCTTTCACGATCGCGAAGCAGCCGGCATCCTTCAGCGCCTGATCGCGAAACCCTCCTGTCAGTACTCCCAAGGCCGACACGCCTGCCGCCCGCGCCGCCTGTGCATCGTAAGGCGTGTCACCGATCATGACAGCGCGAGGGGTGCCCAACCGTTCCGCAGCCAAGCGCACCAGTCCAGGGCTTGGTTTGCCTTCTTTGACATCCTCGCCGCAGGTGATCACATCGATCAGGTCATCGACCCCGAGCACGGCGCGGTAGTGCTTCAACTGCGGATCTTCGCAGTCGGTGGCGAATGCTATCTTGCCGCCTCCGCGCTTGATTTCCTCGAAAAGCGCGCGAACCCCGGGGAACGCCCGAACGGACTTCAGGTACTTCCCAACGAAGTTTTTGCCCTCCGCTTCCAAGGCCTGCTTCCTGAGTTTCTCATCCATAGAGGGCGCAAGGATCTGCAACATGTCGTTGCCATCCATTCCCGAATAACGCTGCAAGCCTTCGATCGGCACCGTCAACCCGAAGCTGGAGAGGGTCTCCTGCCAGCTACGCAAGTTCAGTGGGATGCAATCGATCAGCGTCCCCTCGATATCGAAAATCATGCCATCAAACCGCATCTTGCGTGACCCCTCGTCTCCCGATGCCACTCGTCTTTTGATGCATTTGGAACGCACGGGACGCCGCGGAGTTTCACAAAACTGTCGTAAAAGGGCTGGCCAATGCCGAAAAAACTGGACAGCAAGCTGAAGACCGCCCTTGACGAAACGCGGCTGCTTTTCCTTGGCGGGCAGGTGCTTCTGGGCTTCCAATTCCAGGCGTTTTTCCAGGACGGTTTTTCGACGCTCTCGTCCCTGGCAACCTACCTGAGCCTCGCTGGGTTGGCGCTGATGGTCATCTCAATAGCGCTTTTGGTAGCGCCCGTGATGCAGCACCGCCTGGTTGATGGGGGCAACGCATCAAAGCGTCTCCTTCGGACGACAACAGTTTTCGCCGCCGCAAGCTTGTCGCCTCTCGGATTAAGCCTGGCCTTGGCGACCTATGTCGTGATCGGCCGTCGCTACGGCGCGGCGGCAGGCGTCATATCCGGACTTGTCATGGGCGGGACGTGCGCTCTTTTTTGGTTCGTGATCGAAACGCTTATCGGATGCTCCGAAGGAGATCTTGAAATGAACGAAGGCCCTACTCCGTTGTCGACCAAGGTGGAGCAACTACTGACGGAAGCCCGGGTCATCATCCCCGGCGGGCAGGCTCTCTTCGGCTTTCAGTTCATTGCTATGCTTACGAAGGGTTTCGACCAGTTGCCCGCCGGCTCGCAACTCATCCATACCGCCGCGCTTTGTTTGATCGCCATGAACGTCATCGTCCTGATGACGCCGGCGGCATTGCATCGCCTTTCATTCGGTGGCGAGGATTCCGAAGCGTTCCTGCGGCTCGGCAGCGCGCTCGTCATCGCCGCGCCGATGCTCCTCGCCCTGGGCATCGCGGCCGAACTTTATGTTGTGTTCGATAAGGTTGTGGAGAATGTCGTTTTGGCTGCGGCCGCGAGTTGCGTTGGCTGGCTGGTCATGACGGTGTTTTGGTACATCCTTCCCTGGCGGTTAAAACGTATCCACCATCCCCGTGGCTGAGAACGACACCTTGATCATGCTCGGAGGAAAACGGGGCGCCTTTCGGATTCGCATAGCACCGGAAACGCGATATTGGGTAGGATCAGACAAGGACGCCCCAAACTAGCCGAGACGATATCCACGGCAATAGCGAACGCGAGGTGCCCAAGGGCAGCCTGCTCGGAGCATCGAAGCTGCACACAGATGCCACGAAGGTCCTGATGAAACATTCGTTGTCGAAAAGACAGCAACCGGCCCAAATCAGAAAGACGTCGATGACAGAACCTAAGCTGCCGCGCCAGAAGGGGTTGCTGCCGCGTCTAAGTCGTTACATCGAAAGTCTAGGTCCGTATCAGTCCCTGGCTCTTCTCGCTATTCCCACGAGCCTCGTTGAGCCTCTCAAGCTGGTTGCCGTCGCCGTAGCGGGCGAGGGGCACTGGATCACCGGGACAATCATGATCATTGCGGCTTACGCGACAAGCATTCTATTCGTTGAACGCCTATTTCGTATCGTGAAACCAAAACTTCTGACCTTGCCGTGGTTCGAACGTCTGTGGACGTGCTTCATCGCGCTTAGAGGCAAGGCAGTCGCACTTTTTCGCTGATTTAGAGCGTGCCCGGATGAAGCGCGAGCCGTCACGGGACATGCTTGCGAGCAGTCTGGTTTCGAAAAGAGTCCGCCCGCGCGGAGAGAGCGGATGGACCCCTTTTCTCGATCATGTATCGTGGGCCGTTGCGTTGTCAGCGCAAAAGAAGAATGAGAATGATCAGCGGGATCGGAATCCCGACGAGCCAAAGAAGAATGGGCATGGTGTCTATCCTTTCTTTTTACGGGTTATCGATTGATCGCGGTTGTGCCGTAGGCTTTCTTGCCCCAGGTGCCATCTCGCAGCCCGCCGCCTTCGGTGGCAGCCAGCGAGGCTGAAAACGCACCGATAAACAGCGACAAGGTCAGCCAGATCGCAAGCTGCGTCGCTGCCTTCCGCGCGGCGTCCAGATCGGCCTTTACTTGCGTGAGGGCGTCATTGACGCGTTTCTCGGCGTCAGCCTGACCTAGGCCGGTTCGAGCAGAAACCACCTTGGCAACGTAGGTCCGATCGGCCGCGGTCAGGTCGTTCCCCCTGTGAAAGCTTGTGGTGAACAGGCGGACCATTTCTGCGTGCGTGTCAGGGGCGTTCTGCTGACCTTGGGCGGATGGATTGTCTGACCGCAGTAGCGTATCGACGTAGCCATCCATCGGGGACGATTGCGCAGAATTGGCTGCGGCTTGCGTGGCGCCCGAAAGCGTCCCGCCGATCAGCGAAACTGCCGGCGACGCAAGCAGAACGGCGCCGAGCACCGATGCGGCGGCCCAGGCCAACAAGCCGTGCGCGGTATCCCTGAAGTGCACCTCGGTGGTCTGTACGCCCACCCATTTCGTCCGCAGGCGACCCGCTAGATAGCCGCCGATGGCTGAAGAAATCATTGCCATGACGATGAAGTACAGACCCGTGCCGATCTTGAATGTCGTCGCAGCAACGCCGGAATTACCCCAAGGGGAAACCACGGAAAATCCCATGCCGGCGCCGAACGAAAGGAGGACCAGCGTTAACGCGAGGGACGTCACTGCGCCCGCAAGGACTGCGGCCCAAGATACTCTCGGTACCGACGGCTCGACGATGTCCGCCTGTACGGCGTGTCGAATTGCTTGCTCCATTTTTTTCTCCCAGCAGCCAAGATTGGCCGTCCAGAAAATGCTCAAGCGGCCGGTTAACGCCCAATCCCGTCCAGCCGAAACGGATCGTGCTAACCGACATAGGGCATCTGAATGTCGCAGCTGACAGGCCAGGCCTCTCTCTCGCGCACCCTCAGGATGTCACCGCCATCGCCTCAGGGCCGCAGCGCCCGTCTTGCCTGCCGTTTCCGCTGTTAGGAGATCGAACATCTGCCGGTAACCTTTGATCCCCAGAAAGAGGCTCATCTCATCAATCGTTTCAACGCGGTCCGCGGTATCCATCTCAACCTCTCTAGCGAGATCGGCGGCTATCAGCTTGTCCCCAGCGCGGTGCGAGCCCGGCCAGATCTTTTACGGTGATCCCGGTGAATAGGCAGACATGGGTTTTTTCCCCAGCAAAAGCCTTGGCACACAACGTGAAGAGGGTTTGCAACGGTAGGTGGGGATGTTTTGCCGCGGGATGCTTGGATGTTTGCAGGCCAGGACCGGCAAGCTAGGCAAGAACGGGACGCAACTCCACACAGACAATTTACCGTTGCTTAGATGGTTCCGAGGCTGCCAAAGCAATGTGCCACGTAAAGCGCCGGGTAGTCTTATAAAGAAAGGTATTAACCTCGTTACTGGCACGTGAGCACTGTAAACATCAAGCCTCGCCGGCATCGAGCGGGACGTCAAGCTGCACAGTCACGCCTTTTGGCGGGCCTGAAGCCACGGCAATTCGTCCGTCCAACTGAGCGACCAGGCTTTTGATCACCTTGAAGCCCAGGCTCGCACGCGGTTGGTCGATATCGAAATCCTTTGGCAGCCCGATGCCCCGATCCGACACCTCCACATGCAGCTCGGAGTCGCGCCGTTCGCCCGAGACCTGGATTTCGCCGGACCCATCGGGATACGCGTGCTTGGCAGAATTCGTCACCAGCTCGTTGATGAGAAGGCCAAGCGGAATCGCCTTGTCGGCAGAGATCATCAGATGGCCGAATGTGCAAACTATCTGATGTGAAACGGTTTCCTGCAGTTTCCTACATAGCTCGCCTGTGAAGTCGGCAATGTCGACGAACCCGATCTTGGTGCTGCGCCATAGGTGGTCGTGGACCTGGGCGATCGTGGTGATGCGCGCGGCCGCGTCCTTGAGCGCGTTTTGGACTTCCTCCGACTGCGCGTTGCGGCCCTGCACGCGGAGCAGCCCCACGACCGAGGCAAGGCTGTTCTTGACGCGGTGGCTCATTTCTCGCGTCAGCATGGCCTGATGGTCGAGAGCTCCCTGCAGTTCCGCGTCGGCATGTTGCCGCTCGATGGCGACGCCAAGCAGGGCTGCGAAGCCGGCAAGGAAGTCGGCGTCCGCAAGGTCGAATTGGCCGGAGTCCGGGCTGTCGACCTCGAGCACGCCGAATGGCAGATGGCCTTCGCCGCCTCGCGCAATCAGAACGTTGATCGCGCGCTTGATGCCATGGTCCGACAGCAGCTTCGGCGTCCTGAACCGGGTTTCTTCCTGGAGGTGATTGGAGATGACGATCTGGGCGGTGTGGAATGCGTAGCCGGCGGGCGATTCCATATCGATCCCGAGAGAGACATGACCAACCGTGCCCGGCGCCCAGCCGACGCCCGCGCGCACCAGTAGCCGTTTGTCGTCAGGCATATACTCCAGCACTTTGGCGAAAGTCGTTTCCAGGCCCTGGGCGCAGAGTTCGGTGGCCCGCTGCAGGATTTGTGCGATATCGCGGGTTTGCAGCGCCGAGCGGCCAAACTCGCCCAGCAAGGACTGCTGTCGCAGCCGGTATGGAAGCTCCTGTCTGGTTACGTCGGTCAAAGCGGCTGGCGCCGATACCGACTCCATCGACGGTGGGATGGCCATGAATTGTCCCGTCCAGTTGAAATGGTCCGGCGTCGCCGCCATGGACCGCCATGGAATTATAGCACGGCAGCCTTGGAGCGGCATAGTTTCGAACCGGAGCTGTCCCAGACAGACGACTTTTGGAAACGTTAACCCCCGTCAAAACTCCTCCTAAAAATTGCGGGAGGCCCTTGAAACTCTGAAAACACGAAAATAATAATTTGTCATCGGACGCCTGCGGGGTCCGGCGCGGGGTCGGGCGACCGGCCGGCATCTTCGTATTCATGTTGCTCAAATGGAGGATATGGAAATGAGGGCCTACGACTTTGCTCCCCTGGGACGTTCCAGCATCGGCTTCGACCGGCTGTTCGACCTCATTAACAATGCGCACCTGTCCGAGGCCAGCGGCACCTACCCGCCCTACGACATCGTCCGCACCGGCAGCGACAGCTTCCGGATTTCGCTGGCAGTCGCGGGCTTCGCTCCCGAAAACCTAAGGATTGTCGCCCAGCAGAATCTGCTGACGGTGGCCGGCGAGAAGTCCGGCGGCAACGACCAGGAATACCTCTTCAAAGGTATTTCCGGCCACGCCTTCGAGCGCAAGTTCAGCTTGGCCGACTACGTTGAGGTAGAACGCGCTAGTTGCGACAACGGCCTGCTCCAGATCGACCTCGTTCGTCGGGTCCCGGACGCGATGAAGCCCCGGGCGATTGCCATCGAGGCCGGTCACGAGCAAAGCTCCAACGTCGCTTCGTTAAAGGCGGCCTAGTCCGCAGTCCGATCGCCGCGGGCGGTTCGCAAAGCCAAGTCGAACCGCTCGCGTTTTTGGAAGGAAGAAAATCATGGGACAAAGCTTTCAAGACAAGAAGGTGCCCTTCGACATCGATGCGTTGCTCCATCCGTCGAACGCCTTCCGCCACCCGCTCGATATCGTGCGGGATCCCGATATGACAGCCGCGGAAAAACGGGCGGTGCTCGCATCCTGGGCTTCGGACGCCTGCGCTTTCGAATCCAACCCCGCGCTGCGGACAGCGACAACTGGCAATGTTGTCAGCTACGATGACATCACCGATGCGCTACAGTCATTGGACGTCGAGCGGTCGTCGGAGACGCTGGCCTACACCTTCAGGCACCCCCAGCGGCGCAGGCGGTGGACCAAGTGGAAAGGGCGCGGCGGCCAGTCAGACAACGGTGACGTCGGCTCAAGCGCCTTTGGATAGTGGCTCGAGGCAAGGGCTTTCAGCAGGCCCTTCGCCGCCACGCCAATTTCGAGACAACATCAGTCCGGCGGGCAATTCTTCGCCACTTCGTTGATCGCCGCCATCACCTCGCCCGTCGCTGTCTGATGGATCATGTGGCCGTTGTGAGCGACGCGGCGAAGCGCGCTTTGCGACACGTCGGAATGTAAGCGAGCCGATTGCTTGTCGATGTCGATCAACCGGTCGTCTTCACCTGCGATGATGACGATGGGCATCCTGAGCTCCGCGTACTTGTCCTTGAAATGAAAAGCGTCCGGAATCATAAGAGCCGACTCGGCTGCCGCGGCGCGGATTTGGGAAGGGCGAAGCGCCATCTCCTTCGGAAACTGACCGAATTTGGCCGGCGCCGACTTGGGTCCGAAGATTTTCGCGATCACAAACGGCCACATCAGCCGGCTGATCAGAGGCGACAGCGTGTGGCCCATGACATCGCCCAAAACGGGGACTGCCGGAGCGGACAAGGCTACAACGTCCGGACGCAGGGTCGGATAGTAGTAGCCAGAGGCGAGAACCAATCCACTTACAAGGTCGGGAAACTTCAGAGCAAGAGCGACCGCGACCGATGCGCCCCAGGAGTGTCCGAGGACGATCGCCTGTGAAACGTTGAGCCGCTCGAGCGCGCGTCGGATCAATTGCGCCTGGGCATCCGGAGTCCAGACGACATTCCGCGGACGGCTACTGTGGCCGAAGCCGGGACGGTCGATAACGATGACCCTGTAGCTTTTAGAGGCCAGGCCGACCAGCCCACTGGATTCGAAATCCTGGATCATGCTGCCGTTGCCATGCAGAAGCACCAGCGGCTCGCCCGAGCCTCGTTCCACGTAATGCAGCCGCACACCATCCACATCCATGAAGCGGCCGGCGGGCGGATTGTCGTGCTCGGCCTTTTTAGCAAGATGACGGTTCAAAAGCGCGGTCGCCGCCAGCGCCGCTGCAGCCAGGGCAGCCACCACATACGGACTGCTCGCTTCGACGTTCCTGCGTCGCCTAACGCGGATCGGAAGCCGGTTTAGTTGCTTGGTCGAGGTCATGCGCACACCGGGTCGGCTACACGAAGTGTCGGTAAACCCGACAAATGTTGCAGTGCAGATTGAACAGGCCGTGTGACCGATCGTTCCTTACTAGGCCGAAGACACTTACATGAGCGAAGTCGATCGGTGGCGGGAACTGCCGGGCGGTGCCAATGAACTCCCCATGCGGCGGCTTCGGACGCGGACCGATGGCCACCGATGACGAGAAGCTGGAACTCGCGCCTGATCGCGCGATCGAGGTCGCGAGACGTGTAGGCTTTTCCGCCTGGCCCCGCCGCCGACGTCAGCCGGCCCAGCCGCCAGGTCGCCATCGTCGCTGCGGACACTGAGGACGAGGCGCGCCAGATCGCGTACGCGCACGACGCCTTGGGGCGAGATCGGAGCGATCCGCATCATGTGATCTGCGAGACACTGGAGACGACCGAAACCCACGTTTTTTTAGGGACGAAGGCGCGCGGTCAAGTGCGGGTGAGATGGAACATGCGTGGCTCAAATTCGTTTTTCGAACATGACGGTCTCGCTTTCCCAATTACTTGAGGAATCCTTCCAGATTGCTTGGGAATACCTCGAGCGCACCGGCGAATTGGGCGACGCCAATACCGCCAGCCGCTTTCTCAGCGACGTCATCGAGGTCATGATCCGCCGGGGTCAGCGCAACCGTCTGGCCCTCTCCAACCGGGCCATCAGTGCCTATCAACGTCATCGGTCGTCAGGCGCGGCCGGATCCACCGCAGCGGCATACTCGTCCGCTTGAACACGCGCTTCCCGATCAGCAAGGAATGACGAAATGTCTGGCACTGACAGCGATCTGGTCGACCGAATGGCAAAAAAGCATGCGGTGTCCCCCGCGGCGGTTGAAGTCGTTCTCACGGCTCTCCGGAGCGGAGGCGGCACGATGGCCCAGTTCAGCCACGCCGATTTCGGCGGAATGTCGCAGTGGTCGCCAAGCATGTCGATGGTCGGCGACATGTTCAATACGCAACTCAAGGCCAAGCTGGACGCGCTGTGCAGCGACATCGCGGCCCATCTGGACTCTTCCCCGGCCGCCGGCGGAATGCGATCTGCCGCGGACCAAGTCAGCTACCGATCATTTTCGGAAATGGCAAACTGGTGGCCGGTCGGAATGGGCCGACCGGGGGCCGTCGGGGCGCAGAATGATCTTCGGTATGCGGTGTTTCCCGATACGCGCCAGTTGGTCATCGACGATCGGGGCAAGATCACAGTCTACGACACCGGCGATCATCGGATTTTCGGCGTCGCGCAGGCTCAAACCAGCGACCAGACCCTCTCGTTCACGAGCCAGGACGGACTGGTCAGGGTCGCCGACCTGCAAAAAGTCGCCAGTTAAAGGGCGCAGCGGCCGACAGCAACCGGCACTGATCAGGTTCGCGGCGGGCAGAACTGCGCCTGAACCGGTTTCGACGACATGGGAGGCTGCGGCGGTGTCTAGAAGGGAGTTCGACTCGGCTCGGTGATCGAGATACGGAACTGAGCGCCCAGTCGGTCATTTAATAATGACAATTACGGAGGTCCCGATGTCGTCCGACTATCCCAAGCCGCCCTTCCCTGCCCAGAAGCAACCAATGCCCGGATCGACGGATGCCATGCAGCCCCGTCCGGATCACGGCGAGACGAGCTACAAGGGCTCGGGCAAGCTGAAGGGGATGAAGGCCGTCATCACAGGCGGCGACAGCGGCATCGGCCGCGCAGTCGCCATCGCTTATGCACGAGAAGGCGCTGACATCCTAATCGCATACCTCAATGAGACCGACGAGGCGAACGACGTCAAGAAACTGGTCGAGAAGGAAGGCCGGAAGGCCGTGTTGGTC
>Ga0208992_1000013_pt1 | contig 15859 bp, 10 predicted proteins | sample MedBloCAOM1_O1_FD_187842 | JGI IMG/M metagenome (GOLD analysis project Ga0208992, IMG submission 187842) | Forest soil microbial communities from El Dorado National Forest, California, USA - Mediterranean Blodgett CA OM1_O1 (SPAdes) (version 2) | ecosystem: Environmental > Terrestrial > Soil >...
TCTTGCATTCATGTGGATGAGCTAAGCCGACATCGAGGTGCCAAACAGCGCACCCAATTTGTACTCTCTGGCGCTATCAGCCTGTTCAATTTATTTATAAAATAATTTAATTATTTTAATCCAATTTTTTCAAAATGGTTTAGACTATTTCTTTATATATATATATTTATAGTAATGTAAGTATCTTAGTAACTATTGATTGAACTTTTTATACCAAAAGAACCATTACGATTTTTTGAATTAATATTTAAATATTGTATATTACATCTAATATCATTTCTTAACATTGAAGAAGGTATACCTTGATATGTAGAGTATATATTTTGTAAATTTCCTTTATAAATCTTTTTGTTTATAGATCTAGATGCTGTTAAACGTTTAGTTAGTCTTCCAGATCCTTGAATAAACACTCCTCTTAAAAATTTATATTTTAAATCTTTAATTATAAATACCTTATTATTATTATAAATATAATTTAATATATTATACTTATATGTTTCTAATAATGGCGTTTTATAATTTTGATATTGAACTACAAATTTATTATTTAGATCTAGATCTTCATTAGATATATTTTTATAAATATTAGGTATAAGCAATCAAGGACTCAATATACATTTTCTTGATTCAGCTAAAACTTTTCTTATAACAGTTAAAATTTGTTTTTTTCTATCTCTTACTTTTCTAACTATACCATCTATAAGTAAACTATTATCCATAAATATATATTTTAAATTTATAATATTTATAGTTATTTTTTTATTATAAAGTTTATTTAATATGTTAGTCATACCTAACAAATTACTTATATTAAATTTTATATTATTAATATAAAGCATAGTAGTATAATATTGATATAAATAAATATAGATAAATTTATTATTAATAATATTTTTGATTATATTTATTAGAACCTTTTTATCTTTTGTGTTATTTTGTAGTATTGTTTTATTTATATAATATAAAAAGAGATTTATTTTTTTATTTTCAGATAAAAACCCATTAGATAAAATTCCTTTGTATGTATATTTAATTATAAAAATTCATGTTTTTAAATTATTTTTCATTTTATACATATATTCCTCATGCAAAGATTGGTTTATAAACATTTTATTTATACCTTTTAAACTATTTAATAGAAGTTTTTTTTGTTTATTAAATGTATAAATTGTAATAAATATATTATCAATACTATGCTTTATCTCAGATTTACTTATAAATATTCTTTTTAAGGATAATCTTTTACGTTTTATAGTTATTTTATTTAACAAATCAGGAGTAGAATTAAAATAACTATTAATAATATAATTAGTTAATTTATCTTTTATATCTACATTAAACATTTGTTTACTATTATAATAATAAACACTTTGATATCATTCATTTATAGAAGATAATTTATATAATTTTTCATTATTAGTTACTAAATTTTTATTAATACGTACAATTTTATTTATAAAAGTCTTTTTCAAGATATTTTGTTTAAGATTTTATTTTATATCTATTTTATTTAATAATAAATATATATATATACCAAGTTTTGTTAATATTAGTCGTTTAACGTTCTTAATTAATAAGATTCGCTTCAAATATACTATAAATAAAAATTAAATAGTACTTTTTGAAATTTACTTGGTTATTATCAATAAATCATTATTGAAGGACTAACAATTAATCCCTAGCGTAGCTTTTTTCGACAATCCAAGACCGTTCCTTTTAGTGTCTTGTGTTCATATGCCCCACTTACGTGACTGAAAGAAGTGTGTTTCTAACAGTAAAGCAAGATTATGCCATTAAACTTAATAAAAAAAATAAATATTATAATAACAATCTGATTTTATTATTATAACTTTAAAAATTAAACATTTAATTTTCAATTTAATGCTATTTTCCATATAGTTATTATCTTACTTAAATTAAAAAATTACATCCACTTTATATGGAATGATATACTAGAATTAGTTTTACCAATTACTTATTAATATTAAACATAAAATATTATTATTTTATGTAATATAGTAATATATATTATTTAAATAAATAATATACTTACGTATATAAATATACATAAATAACATTGGACATACCCAGGTACTATTTGTGGGATCTGTGCCCCGCATAAACTGTCTTCCAATAACTATAAAATATTGTCACTAATTTTTATTAATAAAAATAGTATTCATATAAATTAAACGCATAGCTACTATAATAAATTAAATAAAGGTGTTTCATTGTCATCTTGTCGAATACCTTTTACACTAAAATTAATTGTATTATAATCAATCATTGGTAACAGTAAAGCTGCATAGGGTCTTCTCGTCTATCTAAAAGTAAACAGTATCTGCACTGCTATTAATAATTTCACTGAGCTAATCATTGAGACAGCTGTTGTATCGTTACATCATTCATGCAAGACCGCATTTAACGGCCAAGGTATTACGCTACCTTAAGACCCTCATAGGTAAGGCCGCCATTGATCGGAGGTTCTTTCAAAACCTAATTAAAAAAAATTAAGATTATCCATTAACTTACCGACATAGGGCAGACATCACACTCAATACTTCGAATTAATATCTTTGCAAAGTGCTGTGTTTTAAGTAAACAGTCGTACAACACCATTCTGTGCCTCCTCTTCCTTTATTGATATTAAACAAAAGGAATGGCCCACCTTATCCCGAAGTTACGGAGTTATTTTGCCGAGTTCCTTAATGATTATTTTCTCAAACGCCTTCGTATACTCTACTCGCTTACTAGTGGTAGTATTTAGGTACGGTATTTTTTATATTCGGTATTTTTTCCAGAGTCTATAAAATCTATATAAACTTATTCAATTTATTCATCAAATTATTTTTTCAAATTTTTCTTAGAAGCCGATAATATTTTTATTCCATAAGCTTTAGGCGAAGGTAATTAACCTTTAACGCTACTAATAGTCAACATTTTCTCTTGGGATATGACCCAATGTTCCGCTATCACATTATTATGTTTTTTAAATAATATAATAATGTACAAGATATTGGTATATTATTTAGATCCGTTATATCTTCAGAGTATATAACATATTAATTGAATCAGTGTTCTGTTACGATATCTTCAAAAAGTGGCCGCCTCTAAGCCTATTTCCTGATTGTTTTAAAAATATACTTCCTTTATTTCACTTAATAATAATTTTGGAACCTTAAATACTTGTTCTGGGCTGTTTCCCTTTTGACATACAACCTTATCGCACTATGTCTGATTGTTTATATAACATCTTTGCCCTTCCGAGGTATAAAAACTCTCTGATAAAATCTTCACGATCCCCCAAATATAGTTTAACTAGAAAAAATCTAATTATTTTAATAACTATCGAGATTACATACTGTACCTGCTAAGATTAATTATAAACTACCTACTTAGATAGGTTTCGCGGAAAACCAGCTATCCTAGTCAGACTTGTCTTTCACTAACTTACCACAATTCTTCGGATATCTTTACAACGATAATCCGTTCGGACTAATTTCCTGACCATGGTAAGATCACTAGGCTTCGGGTCTAATACCATATACTAGATTATTACATTTTAATTAATTTATTTTAACCTCGTTTTTTTTAAGTATATAAATTAATTACTTATATATTACAAAGTTTGCATATAATATTAACTTGTTGACCCATTATGCAAAAGGTACACTCTTATTTATAAAATTCGAGCTACTTATAAAACTACTTTATGTCACTATACCCTCTCGGTTATTTTTCTCTTGGTAACTCATATATTTTATTTAGACTTAGAGGAAGGTTCCTCCATGTTCAAACAAATAAATTTTATTTTACTTATAGTCTTAATGTTTTACCAATCTCTTTTGATTTATATTCTTAAAATTACTAAGGTGTTTCAGTTCGCTTAATTTATTTTATTGAATTTATTCAAGGCTAGTGGATATTCCCTTATTGGTTTCAGAGCTCCCTGTAAGCTTACGCATACGGTAGTTTATTGCATAAGAACAGACAATAAAAACTTGCCTTTCTTATGTCTCCGCAAACATCTTTTTGATCTCTCTCAGATGTTATATATCTCATTTAAAATCTATACAAGAAAATAATTTATGTAAGTATATCTTGTATAAATATATTTATGAATTGAAATATATTGGGGGTCAATTTCTAATTGTTCAGCCTAAAATATATGATCCTCTATTAAATCATTAAATTATAATTTAATTACCATGCCATCAATAGTTTCTTTATATACTTTTTATTATTTATATATATATAAATAATGAAATAATGCAAATCAAATCGGATTATTATGATTCGAACATAACTAATCTTCAACCCAAATGAAGTACCTAACCAAACCGGCCCTAATCCGTAGTATTATTCAGAGAATATCCGATTCGAACGGATGAAGTTTATATAACTTAATAAATCTCAAGTTTACCGCTTTAAACCTCTCAGCCAATTCTCTTTATGAAGTGTATTCAGGGTTCGAACCTAAATATCTGTATCCGTAGTACAACATCATACCATTTGATTAATACACTTTAAGAATATGAAAGGATCGAACTTTATATACATGATCTGCAATCAAAATGTAGAACCATCTACAACATATCCCTTAATTCTTTCAAGAATCGAACTTGAATAACATTCTTATCAAAAATGCACTTTACCATTAAGTTAAAGAACTTTATTCAAGAACACCTAGATTTGAACTAGGAATTCGAAGTTTGAAGCTTCTTGTTTTACCTTTAAACTATACTCTTTCGGAAAAGAGATGGTTCGAACATCCAGGTGTATAAACACAATATTTAGCAAATATTTTGTCTTACCAATGACAACTCTTCCTTTTTAACGGGTTAAGTCGGCTTCGATCCGACATCTCTTTTCGTGACAAGAAAATCGTCTACCAATTAACTATTAACCCTATATGATTAACCGAAATCGAATCGGTACAAATCGTTTGGAAGACGATTGGTCTACCATTAACCTATAATCATTTTAAGACCTTTAGGATTTGAACCTAAATGCTGATGCTTAAAAGACATATGTTTTACCATTAAACTAAGGTCTCTAAAATACCAATTAATATTTTTATATATTATATTAATATTTTTTTTTATATATTTATAACTATTGCTCCAACCATAGCTAATAATAATATTATGGAAGTTATTATTAATCATATAGAATAATTTGTATATAATACATTACCTATACTCATAATATCTATTCTGTTTAATATAAATCCTTCTCAATTATTAAAATTAGTAAAATATACGTTTGTTTCTAATACTTCTATGTCTATTATTTTATTTATAATAAATATAAAGATAGATCCTATTAAAAAAGCTAAAAATAAACTATTTTTAGTATTTACTTGTAATTCTGATATTCTTATATCAATTAACATTAAAATAAATAAAAATAACATAGAAATAGCCCCTATATATACTAATAAATATGATATACCTATGAATACTAAACCTGACATGATTAGGTAAGATGATATTGTCAAAAATAAAGCTATAAGGTATAAAACAGATATTATAGGGTTTTTTGATGTAATAACTAAAATACTAAATATTATAGCTAAATATCCTAATATATATAAATAACCAATAAAAAACCCATTACTATATATATCATTTATATAATATATAGAATTTAAGTTTGAAATAGGCTCATAATTATTAGAAGTTACTTGTATTAAATTATACATGTTTTATATTGTAGTTTACCTTTAACTTTTAAGGTTAATAATTATGTATACTAATGTAAATCTAATGCATCTTTTATATAACTACAAGATAACACTACAAATACTTGTGCTTGTATAAATGCTATAGCTAACTCTAAAGATGAAAATGCTATGATAAAAGTAAGAGGAAGTATACCTAATACAAAAAATAATATTCCTGATGTCATTATTTTATAAGTGAAACCACTTAATATATTAAGAAGCATATGCCCTGATAATATATTTGCAGCTAATCTTAATCCTAATGATACATTTCTAGCTAAATATGATATGAACTCTATTAAAACTAATACAGGTAATAGTGCTAAAGGACATCCTGCAGGAACGAATAAAGAAAAGAATTTTAAATTATGTTTATTAAATCCTAATATTGTAGCTCCTAATACTATAGTAAAACTTAATGAGAAAGTTAATACAAAATGGCTTGTTGTAGCAAAGCTATAAGGAACTAGTCCTATAAGATTATTTATTAAAATAAATATAAATAAAGTATAAATAAAGGGGAAATAAACTTGACCTGAATATTTATTTATTTGACTAGTTACTATACCATGTATAGTGTCATATAAAGATTCTTTCGTTAAATTTCAATTATTATGTATTAATTTTCTAGAATTATTAGTCATAGTACTTAATAATATTATAATAGTAAATGATATTATTAAATATAATAATATATTAGTTAATGATAAGTATAAATTACCTAATATAGGAGCATTTATACTTATTAGGTCTCTTATTTCAAATTGATCTAAAGGATTAGTTATTAAAAATAAATTATTCATATGTATATTTTTTTTATATATTAAGAGATTTTAAATGTTTAGTCTTCAGAATGGTTTGAACATTCAACCTTAATATTAACAGTATTCTGCTCTACCAATTGAGCTATGAAGACTTGTGTATTATAGAAGGGGGCATTGTTAATTATATTAGTCCCGTGCAACTTCCACTACACGAACCGTATTTCGACTTAACACCAATTGAGATCACGCATACGAAAATATTTATTAATATATTATATTATATAATATAAGAGAAATTAATAAACACCAAACTTATTGCGCATACCTCTTTCAGCGTCTGACGAGTGGTTAGTACCTAACTGAGATAAAATTCACCGTGACGGAGTGATTCACGATTACTAGTAATTCCTAATTCATGTAGTCGAGTTTCAGGCTACAATCCATTTTAGTTTATTTTAAAGATTAGCTATAATTCGCATTTTTACATCTCTTTGTCAAAACATTTGCAGCACGTCTATAGCCCACAACTAAGTTTAGGTCATGATGACTTGCCTTAATCCCTTTTAGAAAACTTAAATAATAAGTATTATTATTTAAAATTAAATAATAATAGGGTTTGCGTTTATATTGTATTATACAAAGTCTCACGACATAAACTAAAGACAGCCGTGCAACGCTTGTATTAATTAAATTTAATTAATATTCAAGTTGTGGTAAGATTTTTCGAGGATCATCGAATTAAATAACATACTTCACTACTGGTTTCAGAAACGGTCTAATGATTTCAATTTCAGCGTTGCCACATTACTCATGAGGTGGAATGCTTACACTTTCATTTATAAATTAATTTTTACTAATCTATAACATTCATAATTTACTGCAAGGATTACTAGGGTCTCAAATCCTATTCATTATCCTTGCCTACGTCCCTCAATGTCAGTTCATACATAGAGGACTGTCTTCACATTTACCAGTCCTGAAAAATTCATAAAATTTTATCTCTCTTTTTCCTATTCTGTATACCTCTTTCATATAAGAACTCTAGCCAATAAAGTTACATATCATTTGACTGTTCTTAAAGGCAATCTAGGTACCCTTTAAACCTAATAAAGATGACTAACACTTGTCTCCCATGTGTTACCGCGACTGCTGGCACATGATTTGGTCAAGACTTATAGATAAACAATAGTCTGTTTTCAAAAATTTATCTAGAACTTTACACGGTGGTATGCCTATCTTTCATTCCTTCAAATTGCTGGTTCAATCGTTAGATTATTGACCAATATTCCTTACTGCTGTGCTATACGCATTGGGGTTTTTTCAGACCCAATGTGGTCGATTAACCTCTAAGTTTCGACTACGGTTGTTCAAGAGTTGGTTTCCTTAAGCTATTATCTTAATATATTTTCCCGAAACAATATAAACATCTAAGAACAATAATTATCTTTATTCATTTTATTTCATAAAGTTTTATTTTTATAAAATAAATTGTATTATAAGGAATTTATCCTTATTCCAAGGTAGTTTATTTGTGTATTACTCACCTGTTCACCACTATATTATTTTAATTTATAATATCGTTCGATTAGCATGTATAAAGCATTTGCCTAGCGCTCAATCAGAGCCATCATCAAACTCAATTAATGATTTAAGAAATAAGTGATTCGAACACTTAACCTTCCGCGTGTAAAACGGTTGCTCTTCCAATTAAGCTAATTTCTTTTTTTTTTACTATAATTTTTATACTTAGTGAATAAATATAAAGAGTTTAGTTATTCACTATTCATTATGAAAAATTAATATATAAATAGAATACAATATCCTATATTATCTAAATAGTTTAGAATGAAAAAGTAATAGATTTTCTATACAAAAAAATAAGATAGATTAAATTAATTACTACTATTTATGGGAAATTAGTACGCTTAATATGTAAAAATATAAAATATTAATTACATAATTTATTAAGCTATATTCTTTAATTATACAAATAATAATCCTAAAAGAATACTTAAAGTACTATATTCTATTATAGCTACTTTTCATATAAAGATATAAAAAATTAATCCTGATAATATAAATAATGCATAAGATGTCACTATACCTGAATCTAATTTAGCTGCTTTATTACCCGTATATATTAAAGATATTTCCAAACCATAAGGCCCTATATATTCTACTGATCCTCTATCTAATATTTTAGTAGTATCACTACCTAGTTTAAATATATAATTATATATATAATAATAATATAATTCAATATAAAAACGTAAATTAAATAGACTGTATATATTATATCCTAATTTGCTATATTTAAATTGAACTATTTTATTTATATATAATTCTGCAAATAGTAAATATAAGATAAATAAGCTTATTGTTAAAAATAAAGGTAAAAGTTTATATAAAATAGGTACACCAAATTCTGTTTCAATGATAATCTCGTGAGTAGGGTGTATAAATATACCATTATCTGAAAAGAATCCAGTTCCCATACCTATGAACATGTCTTTACATATAAAACCAAAAAAAATTGAAAATATTGCCAATATTATTAAAGGAATACTCATAAATAAATTACTTTCATGGGCTTTATTATAAGAATTTGCTGGACCATTAGGGTTAGAAAGAAAAGTTAGATAAAGTACTTTTACTGAATATAACGTAGTAAACATAGCACCTATGGTTGATATAAAATAAACTGTAATTGAAGAAAAATAATATTGTCCATAGCTAGATTCTAAAATAAAATCTTTAGAATAAAATCCTGACATAAAAGGTAAAGCTACAAGACTTAAAGATGCTATTAACATAACTGTATATGTTAAAGGTAGAAATGCTTTTAAACCTCCATATTTTCTAAAATCTTGGTTATCTGATACACTATGTATTACAGATCCAGCTCCTAGAAATAAAAGTCCTTTATAAAAGGCATGATTTATCAAATGAAATAAGGCTACATTATATGAAGATAAACCTATAGCAATTACCATCATACCTAATTGACTCATAGTAGAATAAGCAATTACTTTTTTAATATCTTGTTGAAATAATCCTATTAATGAACTAAATATTGTAGTAATTGCACCTAATCATAAACATATATTTAATACAGTAGTACTATATTCTATAATAGGAGATGTCCTCATTAATAAATATACTCCAGCTGTAACCATAGTAGCTGCGTGAATTAAAGCAGACACGGGCGTAGGTCCTTCCATAGCAAAAGGTAATCAAACATGTAAACCTAACTGAGAACTTTTTGCCATGGCTCCTATTAATAAACATATACCTATTATAGTAATAGTATTTTCACTAAAATAAGGTGCTAATGAAAATATTGTAGAATAATCTATATTACCAAATGATCATAATAATATAAACATACCTATTGTTAAAAAAGTATCTCCTACTCTATTCATTAATAATGCAGCTAAAGAGCTTTGATTTGCTGCTATTCTAGTAAATCAAAAACTTACCAATAAGTAGGAACATATACCTACTCCTTCTCAACCTACAAACATTACTAAAAAATTATTTGCTGTTACTAAAATAATCATCATAAAAGTAAATAAACTTAAATAACTAAAAAATCTTTGGTTGTGTGGGTCATGGCTCATATATCCTATAGAATATATATGAACTAATGAAGATATTATTAAGACAGGTATTAACATTGATACTGTTAAAGAATCAAAATTAAAAGCTCATAATATAAATAGCGATTCACAATCTATTCATCTAAATGTTTTTAATAAAGTTGGCACAGAACTCATCCCTACTTCTAAAAAAACAATTATCGCTAAGATTGTAGTTATTAAAATAGATAAACAAGATATTATTTGAGATCCTTTTACTCCTACTTTTCTACCAGCAAAACCAGATATAATAGAACCTAATAAAGGTAATGTTATAATTGTTAAATACATTAGTATTCTATTATAATATTTCCTCTTAATCTATAATATGCTACTAATATACCCAATCCTATTGCTGATTCTGCACCTGCTATTGTTATTATATATACTGCATATATTTGGCCTATTATATCCTCGAACGTTAAAGAAGTTATTAAAATTAAAAAAGTTATAGATAATAACATAATTTCAATACTTATTAACATTAATATAATATTTTTTCTATTTAATACAAAACCTAATATTCCTATTAAAAATAATAAAATAGAAATACCCATTAATTGTCTTTATATTCCTATCTTTTATAGTATCTAATCTAATTGTATTAATACATTTAAACTACTTTCAATATTATAAAACATGAATGATAAAAGTAATAATGATAACATAGAAATAGGTATCGTCATTGATGATGAGATAGAGAATTTATTGTTTTCTATTTTACTATAAATACTTTCTGATGTAAATATATTTTTAACAATAATTAGATAATATACAGCACTTATTACACTAGTTAGTATAGCTAATAAACTTATAAAAACATAACCATTATCCAAAGCAGTTGTTAATATCATTTGTTTAGCAAAAAAACCTATTAAAGGAGGAACACCTATAAATGAAAATAACGTAATAATAAGACTAAGAGATAATATAGGGTTGATGTAAAAATATCCTTTTAATTGTGATATTAATTGAATAGGAGAATTATTAAAATCTTTAATATTTCTATATGAAACAGTTTTATCATTTCATATATAAGAATATAAACTATATCCTATAGCTATTAATATTATAAAGGCATTTAAATTAGAAAAAGAATATTGTATTAAATAAAAGAAAAAAGCTTGTACGGATTCATAAGTATTTATAGATAAAGATAAAAGTATAAAACCTATATGAGAAATAGTACTATATGCATACAATCTTTTAATTCTATATTGAACTAAACCTAATAAAGATCCTATTGTTAAAGATAGTGCACTAGATATTATTATAATATTTATTCAAGAAGTATACGATTGTTCAGCAATCGTATATTGTATTAATTGTAATAAAAGAACAAAAATAGATATTTTTGCTATTATTGCTACAAATGTTGTAACAATTGTAGGTATAGCATCATAGACATCAGGTGCCCAGAAGTGAAAAGGAGCAGCAGATACTTTAAACGAAAATCCTATAAACATTATAATTAAAGAATATTGTATATAACTTAGTAAATTTAAAGAATTTTCTAAATTAGGATAATTTATAAGAATATTTTCATAATTATAATAACTTTCAACAATATTTTTCATTATATATATATTTTCTATGTTAGTACTTCCGGTATTAATATATATAAAACTTTGGCCTAACAATATAATACAAGAAGATAATCCTCCTAGTAAAAAATAAGTTAATCCTGCATTTACTGATTCTTCTGAATTTCTATATATAGAACATATTAAATATAACCCATAACTTTGTAATTCAAGAGCAATAAACATAGATATAATATCAGTACTAGATATTAAGAATACTGCTCCTGTTATACAAAATAAAATTATTAAAGGATATTCTAATATATCTTTAGGTTTAATTATATTATTATAAGAATTCTTTTTAATATTTTGTATAATATCTAAATCACTAATAATTTTATTATTAACTGATTTATAACTATTATCTAATATTTTATGGTTAGTTCTATGAAAAGATATTATTCCAAGTATTATAGTAGTAATACTAAAAATAACAATTGAAATTATTGATATAAATATTTTATATGTTAATAATCCATTGTAAAGTGAAATACCTTTTGTAAAAAAATTTATATATGTATTACTATATATTAATATACATGAATAAATTAATGTAATCATGGCTATTCTAGAACATAACATTGAACTATCTCGTCTATTATTAACGGCATTAGACAATAAAATAATTATAGTAGAATATAATAACATTATTGACTATTTAATCAGATTAAAAATTTTTCTATCGATACAGATTGTATAACTATTGGCATAGCACTATGTAAAATACCACATATTTCTGAGCATTGTCCAAAATAAGTTCCTTCTCGATTTGTATACACAGATATTTGGTTTGTTTTAAAAGGATAAGCATCACATTTTAAACCTAAACCAGGATTAGCCAAAGAATGGATAACATCTGTCGAAGATATATTAAATCTAGCATGAGTAAATTCAGGAAGTATTACTCTATTATCTACTTCTAACATTCTTAATCTACCTGGTTCAAGTTCGGCTTCATTAATTAGATATGAGTCAAAAGATATAAATTCTTCTTCATCTCCGATAAAATCCGAATATTCATAGCTTCAGTATCATTGATGTCCTTCTACTTTTACTGTCATATTTGGGTCTGTTACATCATCAGTTATATATAATAATTTAAATGATGGAAAAGATATAGCTATTAATATAATAGCCGGAGTTATTGTCCATATTAATTCTATTAATGTACCATGATTTAAATATTTATGACTAAATTTTTGTTCTGTAAAATTAAGAACTATAGACGTCATAACTCAAGTTACCCCTACTAATATACCTACTAGATAAAACATAATAATATTATGTAATTCTACTAAAGCTTCCATTTGTGGGCTACCACTGTCTTGAAAATATAACCCCCAGGGTTTTGGAGCATCACATTTATAAACACTAAATATATTTAAATTATGTAACATATCTTTTTTTATGTCAAATTGTAGAGAGCTGTATAACTATAAATATAATACGTATATAATATAATAAGTTGTTTAATGGTTAATTCATTTAAATATATACGTATTTATAAAATTATTAGCTCTCTACTAAAATATACTATAACAATTATTTCCAAACCTTAAACTTAGAGTTTTTCCCTTATTTAAATCACAATAAATTTAATGAGAAGGAAATAACTTTTATTAGGCAGTTGTTTTATCCGACCCCTCAGTTTTTTTATCGGAGTTATCTTTTTTTTCGGAATTATCGGACTTTTTATCCGAATCATCGGAATCTCCATTATTTGAGTTATCTGAATCACTACTTGCAGTTCTATCCTCAAGTTCGTTATTTAGAATATCCATGTATTCTAAATTTTTTGGAGTTATTGGATATTTCATGGTATCATTTAATTCTTTTTGCAATCTTTCTATTGCTTGTTCCGGAGTAAGACCATCAAGTCACTTAATAAACTCTTCAGCCTGAGGGACTGGAGAAACAACTTCCTCAGTTAAAAGTATATTGACAAGATAGATAGCTACACAGGTTGTGCATAATAAAATTATTATTAAAACACTATTATCTGGATAACTAGTATATATATCTAGTATTTCAAAATTAAATATATTTACGTTGTATAACATATTATTTTGTATTTAAAATTGTAGAGAGTTTTTTAATCTATAAATATAATATATATGTAACATAATAAGTTTAACATAAAAAGTAAAGAAGAAAAAAATCTCCTGTTACTGTAGTGTATTCAGGAATCGAACCTAAACATATGCACTCATAGTACAATATCATACCATTAGATTAATACACTTAGAGATATACTTATTCTAAAAATAAGTACATCTTAAAAAAATTAGGGTAATTGTCCTTAAAAATTTGGGAAATTACACTTAATAATGCTGAAAATAAATATAAAGCTAACTTTAAAAAGATATAAATAATACCGAAAATAAAGATAAAACTAATTTCTAAAAGCTATAAATAAATTGAAATTGTATAACTATATAATATATTAATATTTTACCTATTATATATTATAATATTCGTTACCTCGCCTACCACCTTCTTCTTTTTATATATAATAAAACAATGAGCATAAAAAGGCAAAAATTTACTCAAAGCCGTGGGACAAATAATAGGTAACAATTGCACTATAAATAAAGGAAATAATATAGCCTATTTATGATGTTCTTTTCTCAAGTTCATCATTCAAGTCATCCATATATTTTTCACTTTTAGGAGTAATAGGACGAGACATAGTTTCGTCTAATTCCGCACGAATTTTGTCGATTGCCTCTTGATCCGGTAAATCTTTTAAGCCTTTAATAAAGTCCTCGGCTTTAGTTAATAATATATTAGCTAAGTGTAAATCTAAAACAGAAGGAATAAATGTACCTTCTGAATGCGTTGCTAAAAATATACAAATAAACCCCGAGATAGTAATTATAATAGTAGGTAATACCATATCAGGACCTGGAATACTATTTAGAATTCCTGCAAAAGTAATGATACTTTCTAATATAAATTCTAGGTTAAAATCGAGTAAACATTCTAGTATCACAAAGGATGTATCAATAGATTCAGCTAATAATGTAATAGTATTATCATACATATTCATTAAAATATATAAATTCATAGGTAATGAAACGCTCCACATGGGAATAGTATAGTTTTTTTAAATTGTGTTTCTTTAATTATTTCATGTTATCTATTTTTAGGTAATGTAAAAAAATTTGTTTGTAGTAGTTATTAGTATGTTATTTTATATAATTATATATAAATGTTATTGATTTTTAAGAACCTCAATAGTATATTATCAAATAAAGGAAAAGTCAAACTATATCTACAAAGTGTCAATATAATATAGCACTTTCTAATCCTAGATGATGATTAATAGTAAAATGGTATACAAATGTTCTACAAAAGCCTATAAATATAAATACAGTTCCAATTATTACATGTAATCCATGAAAACCTGTACCAAAGTAGAAACATGAACCAAACACTCCATCACTAATAGTAAATGATGAAACTGCATATTCTACACCCTGTAAAGTTGTGAATATTAGAGCTAATATAACAGTATATATTAAACCATATAAAGTCTCAGCTCTATTACCTTTTATTAGAGAATGATGAGCGTAAGTTACTGTAACTCCTGAAGATAATAAAAGTATTGTATTTAATAAAGGTAATTCAAAGGGATTTATAGTTTGAATACCAGCAGGAGGTCATTGGGCCCCTACTTCTATATCTGGACTTACAGCACTATGTAAGAAAGCTCAAAATATTGCAAGGAAAAAAAAAATCTCAGATATAATAAAAAATGCAAAACCTATAGTAATTCCTCTTTGAACAGCTAATGTATGGTTACCTAAAAAAGTTCCTTCAGAAATTACATCCCTAAATCATAGTATCATTGAATATGTAACACTTATAATAGCTATAAAGAATAAAATATCTCCTTTATTATAACCATGTATTGATAATGCTCCAGATGTTGCTAGAGCTAATAAGGCAAAACTACAAGCTATTGGTCAAGGAGATGGAGATACTAGATGATAGGGATGAGATTGGTAATTAATTATATTATTAAAATTATGTTTATCTAATACTACTGGATTAGATATTTTAAGTGTATTAGACATAATATTAGAAGCTGTCATAGATATTAATTTTTTTTTCCTTATTAGTAGTTATTATTTTTAAATATTTGTA
>Ga0208992_1000014_pt1 | contig 15307 bp, 5 predicted proteins | sample MedBloCAOM1_O1_FD_187842 | JGI IMG/M metagenome (GOLD analysis project Ga0208992, IMG submission 187842) | Forest soil microbial communities from El Dorado National Forest, California, USA - Mediterranean Blodgett CA OM1_O1 (SPAdes) (version 2) | ecosystem: Environmental > Terrestrial > Soil >...
TCGGGCTAGGCTTGCTCCGCTCGAAGCAGGACCTATAAAACATTTTATTTTAATCTTTGAATCTTAAGCCCTATTTACTCGAGGGCTTAGGAGCCTAAATACCCAAAGCTGAGCTATATTTCTTAGGGTCAGAATTAGGCAGGCAGACAGGAAACACGGGGGAGTTTATTTTAGATCTGACTTAGGTCTAACAGATATGAGTAAAAATCTTAATTGTAATGTTTAATCTCTTTTTTTTTTTTTATTGCTCTCCCTTGAGGGCTTGCTACGCACCCGCACCCATAGTATAATAACGATAAGCATTAAATTAAAGAGTAAGATATTATTTGAAAAATCAGCAAGTTATTTTTTTTTTTTATCTTCAGAGACAATACGTAAATGAGGTTCGATAATATAATCAGACTAGATTAATTGAGATTCTTAACGGCTTATGCCAGAAGGCTAGAATAAAGATTATAATAGTTTCTACTTTTTATATTTAAATTTATAAACGATTAAATTTCGCCCTCAAGATATGGTCCAAATTTATTTTATTACTGATTAATACCTTTCATTTCAGTATACCGTAATTAGACTTGGGATATTATTATTATTGTTTCTGATACTTTTTTTAACTCGTAAAGATACAGATGGTGTTCGCTTTGATCCTATTAATACTTTTTGGAGTTCTAAAGAAAAAAAAAGAATCGGAGGTTAAGGCTTTGTTAGAGAAAGAAATTAAAAGTAAAACTTATAAGTCTTATTATTTGCTCTTGCTCCGCACCCGCACCCCACAGGATTCTTCAAACAAATTGCAATCTCAGCCCCCCCTAAAGGCTTATAGGAATGAAGAATTCCGTCAAGTAGCTAATGGGTTTTTTCAATCAGAGGGTTCTGTAACAGCTCGTATTAAAACACTTTTTTCTATCTCCCCTATTATTACTTTAACTCATAACTTAAATGATCAAAGTTTATCTTTTTTTGTTAAGTTATGGTATGAATTAGGTCAAAAAGGTCATTTGAGAGTTCACGTTTCACAGTCTGGCCTTTGGGTAATAATATTAAGTACTGAGAGTTGGAATGACGTGTTAACTGTTTATGCGGATTACTTTTCATTAACTTATGGTGAAAAGTTTTTAGCTTTTAAAAAATTATCTATAATTAGAAGTTTGACCTTAAAAAAAGAGGGGGTTAATGGGATGGCGGAACGAGATAATTGGATAGAAGCTATAATGTTATTATATACTTTATCCGTCTCAGGAAAAGGAAGACTCTTTAGTTTAGAGGAAAAATTAAAACAACACGGTTTAAATTATTTTGAATCATCCCTGGCATCCTCTTTGCCAGCCAAATATAAATTCTCTACTGGGCGCGGAGCGACAGAAGATAACCATCATTTACCTTCATTTCCATTTATTATAGGGTTTTTATTAGGGGATGGTAGTTTATATATAAGATTACGTTATGTTACTAAATCAGCTTCAATCTGGTTTATACCCGTTTTAGTATTACCTCAAAAAAATGTGGAATCGAATATCCATTTTTACGATATGCTCAATAAGTTTTTTAATACTTTAGGCGTTACTAATAGTACTAGTATGAAAAACACCACTGGAATGCGTACTTTAAGTATAGAAGGACAGAATAATTTACTTTCTATAATACTACCTTTATTTAGAAAATATTCTGAATTTCTTTACTGGAAATATCCTCAATATGAATTGTTAGATAAATTATCAGTCTTAATTAATTCTGGTTTACATTTCTCTTTAGTGGGACTTAAGGAGATAATAACGTTATGTTATAGTTTTCCTAATAAAAGAACATATACTTTATCTTATTGGATATCTAAAGCAGAAGATCAGTTCCTAAAGAAAGATAATAAATATCTTTCAAGACATCATTTTATTGAATCTATTAATGGAAGAGGGAATGATTCTGGAGTTCAGATAGGATGGCGAGTAGTATTTCCTACTCCATTATTAAATTATTTTAAGCTATCTGAAAAATATGAATTAAAATCTAAGTACTTTTACTTTAATACTTATCAGTCTAAGGATAACGCTCTATTAGCCGCTGTTAAATATAGAGATGTTTCTTTAAAGGAAGTAATAAAAATCGTAATAAAAGAAAAATAGGCTTGGAGTTTTAGCTATGTTTGGTTCATTATTTATCTTGTTAGTTCTTCCTTTCACAGATTTATCTAGAGTTAGAGGAAGCCAATTTAGACCTGCTATGAAATTAGCTAACTGGTTCTTTATAGTAAACTTCTGTATCTTGATGTGGATAGGGAGCCAACACCCCGAAAGTCCTTTTGTTGAAATAGGACAAGTATCTACGGCATTTTATTTCTCTTGGTTCTTGATCATTATACCTGTAATCGGTATAATTGAAAACAGTCTATTCGACTTAGGTTTGGAAAAGGACAAAAATTAACTACTGATTATCCCTCTCCCAACAATAAGCCCTTGCGGGCATAGCCAGCCTAACGGTCTCCCTAAAGGGCCCTAAAGGGCCCTAAAGGGCCCTAAAGGGCCCTAAAGGGAGGGAGGGGCATCATCTGCTTAAACCTGTTTTAACCTCGTTTTTTAACCCCTATTTTTACTAATTTATGACAGTTTCTTATCCCTCCCCTTTATTAAAACAAGGTGGGAAATACCTGCCGTCCCTTATTCCGGCCCTTGCCCTTTAGGCCTAAAGGCAGGCCTAAAGGCAGGCCTAAAGGCAGGCCCAAAGGCAGGGTTAAAGGGCGAGCGCTTAAAATAGAAGCGAGCGAAGGTTATATGGGATAGGCGGTAATAGCCAGAGGGATGGGAGGGGATGGAGGAATGAGTCTTTATAAAAACACAGTTTCAGTATGTTCTGTATCCTGCCGTTAGGCCTTGATTCAATAATATAGTGACCATAGCATTAACTGCCTTCCGGCCTTGTTAGAGTCTGGTAAAAATTAGCAAAAGTAGGTAATATTTAAGTCGATGTGATAGGGTAGACACCTATTCTCTAAAAAAAAGAATGGATACAATTTTTATTTAATAGAGATTTAAAAGATTGTATAAACATATAAAATACGACAAATAAAATAAAGAAATAATTTTGAATAAAAAATTAAAATAAATAAATATAAAAGAGATTTAAAAGATTGTATAAACATATAAAATACGACAAATAAAATTTATAATAAAAAATAAAAAGACTTGGATTTGATTTTAGAGTTTTAATTTATTTATATCATTAATAAGAATCTCTTTTTACTCTCTAGGAGCAAAACTTTATTTATTTATATTATAATTAACTTATTTTCGGCGCGAGATAAAGTTTAACTTATTTAGTCTAATATGAAGGAAGAATTTAATTTTGGTTCCGATTGAACGCTTTCCAGTAGTTTAAGGCATGCAAATTTTTTGTAACTATAGTTACAAAAGTGTAGGGGTGAGGATATTAAATAAGAAACACTATAGTCTTCAGAAATAGAAGATAAAAAAAAGGAAGTTTTCTGCTATAGAATTCGATTTAATTTGATTAGGTAGTTGATAGGGTAAAAGCCTACCAAGCCGACGATCAATAGCCATGTTTGACAGATCAAATGGCCACATTGGGAATGAGATATCCCAAGTAGATTACTCTACCAGCAGTCGAGAATATTAGTCAATGCTCGCAAGAGTGAACTAGCTAACTGGAATCATGAGTGTGTCACTTATGATAATGTAAAGGAAAGTCCATGTTATTTTTAGTACATTATTTTACACTTTTTGGCCTTAAGGCATACATATTTTTAAATAACAGTGAAATATTTTACTACGGGTGCGGAGCAATCGCATTAGCTCCTTTATCTCTCTCTTCAATATTAATAATAATACCTAATATATCAAAGAGTAGAGGAGTTGATATTAATTCTTTACCTCTTACGGGTAGAAATATTTTTACTAAAGAATCAACAGAAAAATTTATACCTATTCCTCTTTCTGTAAAAAGTTATGATAATTTAGATAATCTAGAAATGATAAATGTAATTAGAAACTCTTACAATCAAAAAGGTATTGTATATGGAATTATAAATAATTTAAATAATAAAACCTATATTGGTAGTACGACTGATTTTAAAAATCGAATATATAATCATTTAATAAGACCTAAACGTTCTAATAAACATTTACAAAGTGCTATTAAATTAATAGGTTTAGCTAATTTTACATTATATATTTTTACAGTAATAGAATTATCTAGCTCTTTATCTCAGAAAGAAAAAAAAGAATTAATTTTACCTTTAGAACAAAAATATATAGATATGTTTCCTAAGTCTCAATTATATAATTTTTTATCTTTGTCTAGTTCTCCGTTAGGGTTTAAACATTCGAATGAAACAAGGTTATTAATGAGTATAAATTCTAAAGGTAAGAATTCAGGAAAGGCACCTTTTAATAAAGGAACAAAATTATCTGAAAAAGCTAAATTAAGTTTCAAGTTTAAAATATTACATAGATTTAAACCTGTTTATTTTTACGATGATATGAATAATCTTGTAACAATTTATGAAAGTTTTAATGAAGCTCGTAGACAAGAAAAATGTAGAGCTAATAAATTATTATCTTGTATTAAAGAAGGAATTTTATTTAGAGGATTTAAAGTTTCTTATCAAGAGTTAATTTAATTAATAATATATACAAATTACCCATAAGTAAGTGTTAAAATAAATAATGTAACAAAAATAAAACATCAAACTCTCCCCCTTTCTAGAGATAGAAAGGTGAAAATGACTCTAAATTCTGGAAGTTTCCAATATAATTAGTACTAAATTTTTTTTTAAGATCTCTGCCCGTCCTCAAAGGAGCGAGGCCTTATATTACGGATATTTTTAGTAATAATCTAATTAATGGAATAATCAGAAAGAATGCTATATTCTTCAGAGACTACACGAGTCATTTCTTTCTTAATAAGAAAATGATATAGTCCGACAATTGATAAATATCTTTGTCTTTACATAAGTAATAAGGGCTTTGTAATTGCAAGTATGTTAAATGTCAATTGTTGAATAATGATATTACTTTACTATTAGTGTTGTCCAAAACTGGTGCCAGAAGACTCGGTAATGCCAGAGACGCAAGCGTTAGTCATCTTTATCAGGCGTAAAGGGTTTGTAGGCAGCTTTAAACAAGAAATAATTAAAGCTTGAATCATATAGAGGTCACCGTGAGAGAACCCTTAGAGTAGGGCTGATATCCGTAGATACTAGGTGGAATTCTAATTAGCGAAGGCACTTTTCCAAATAATGATTGACGCTGAGAAACGAAGGGGAGGATCGACAATAGGATTAGAGACCCTGGCATCCCTCTCTGTCAACGATGAATGGTAGTTGCTAGTTCAAAGAAGCTAGTGGCGATGCTAACGCGTTAACCATTCCGCCTTGTGAGTACAATTGCAAAGTTGAAAACAAAAAAATTAGTCGGTTTCGGAGCAAACGAAGTGAAGCATGTTATTTAATACGATAACCCGCGTAAAACCTTACCAGTTCTTGTATAACAACTTCTTTTACTTTAAGTCCTTGAATCCTCTAGCGCAAGCAAAGAGAGTAAATGAAGGGATAGTTTATATTTTTTTATTATAAATTTATCCAGTTACAGGTGTTGCATGGCTGTCGTCAGTCCGTATCGTGAGAAGTGAGGTTAATTCCGCTAACGGACGAAATCCCTGTTTTTAATTTATACTTAATTACTTATGAATCTGATAGAGTTTCATTTGGGGCTAAGACAAGCCGTTATGGCTCTTATGAACTGGGCTGATATGTGTTTTGGGAAAACACTAAATTGGCTAGAACTATCAAACTCCGGGGACCCCCTAAAGCTTATGATACCAAGCTATAGTCGAAAGGCTATAAGTGGCTGGAATAATTACCCAGGTAAGGTAACAAGTCATAAGATGAATGAAAACGAAATGGGCTATCGCGGATCTAAGTCAGATGTATTAAACACATCTGTAAAAGAGCAACGAGTAGACGGTAGTTGGCTTCTAAAAAATATAGCTATTCCAATTAGAAGCTTAAGGTGTACTCTAATGGGCTTCGAAAGAAGCTATCAAGTCAAAATCCCTGCTAAACAATTATTTAGTAAAACATATTCTACTCTATTGAGTAAGCTAATCGTGAATCCTTGGTTTTTAACAGGATTTGCGGATGCTGAATCTTCCTTTATTGTTTCTATTTATAAAGATGCAAAATCTAAATTGAAGTGGAGAGTCTCGATTTATTTTTCTATACATATTCACAACAAAGATCTGCCATTATTAAAACTAATTCAAAAAACCTTAGGTGTAGGCAAAGTTAGAAAAAATAGTAAAACCACTGCTGTATTTAGAGTCGATAATCTTCAAGATTTAGATACTATTATCACTCATTTTAAAAAATACCCATTAGTTAGTGCTAAAAACTCTGATTTTTTATTGTTTGAACAATGTTACAATTTAATTAAACAAAAAGAACATTTAACACAAGTAGGCCTTGAAAAAATTTTAGCTTTGAAATATTACCTAAATAAAGGTTTACCTGATGATTTAAAAAATGCCTTCCCTGATATTATGCCTATAGTTAAAAAGGAATATACATTTAAGGGAATACCTAACCCGTTTTGGATATCAGGATTCGTCTCTGGTGATTCAACATTTAGTGTTTCTATAGAAAAGAGCTCTAATAAGTTAGGAAAGAGAATAAGATTAATTTTTGGCACTTGTTTACATATCAGAGATAAAGACTTATTAATTGGTATGGCAAATTATTTTAAAAATTTAAACTTTAATTTACCTAACCTAATCGAATATAATTTACTTAATAGCAGTAAAGAAATTTCTGTTCATTGTTCTATAATAAATAATACTTCTCTACTTCAAATTAAAAACAATTTTGATATTGAGAATAAAGTTATACCTTTTTTTAATAAGTATCCCATACTAGGAATAAAAAGGTTAGATTTTGAAGATTTTAAAACAGTGGCAGAATTAGTTAAAAATAAAGAGCATTTAAATGCCGAAGGTTTAAATAAAATAATAAAAATAGTAGAAGGAATGAATTTAGATAGAATATTAGAAAGTACTATTGAAAAATAACACTTAAATGTTTTATATGATTGCATGTTAAATTTGATTATCCATGATAGACGTGCCACAAAAACTTTTACAAAGTGATGCAAAATCCGTCCTAGAATACCTTAAAAAAAAGTATTTCTTCTTCCTTTTTTTATTTTAAGGGTTTATCACAGGTATAAGGAAGAGCTAATCATAAAAGAAAGTTATAATATAACCTTTTTAACCGAATTGTCGTCTGCAATTCGGCGACATGAAGAAGGAATTTCGAGTAATCGTTGATCACTAGGCGCAACGGTGAATATTGAATCCGTGATGAACTAACTGTCTGTCGCTGGGAAGAAGCCTGGGTAGGAGGAAAAGGGGGCGAAGTTACAACTTTTACAAGGGACAGTCTAATTAATTTGTAACCTATATATAAAGTTAATTTTATAAGTACATTTATCCTTTTAGCGCCTAAATAAGGCAGTGAATATACTTAAGGAAAATTTCACCTATTATTAGACATCTTTTGTTAAGCTAATTAGCGTTTTTTAATCCACTTGGGTAACATCTCAAAAGTCATAGCAAGGTAGCCGTACTGGAAGGTGCTGCTGGAAATTAAACATACATTTAACCCCCGCCCATTTTCCCTTATTTCCATCCCGCCCTTGCGTGGCTAGGCCCGCCATCCCATTAGGCCGTTAGGCGGGCGAAGGGATGGCCTTGTTCTAGCAAGCCCGTTTTATCTAGGCCTTCGGCCCCTTTCTATCTAAATCTTTAAGGGCTAGCCACCTTGTCCTACATCCTGTTTTTTTAATTCTTAAAGATTTTAGGGCGAAAGTCAAACTTCTCTTGTACCACTCTCATAATCTCCCGTCATGCTATTAGGCCTTAAGGGCCTGGAGCGAGTTTACCTATCTTAAATGATTAATAATCGAGAGGGATTAAAAACTAACAGGGTAATTATCACTTTTTTTTTAGTTTTTTTTTTTTCTGTGTCTTGCCCTAAAAAAGATTAAAAGTAGAAGGAAAGAAAAAGTATTAGATACCGTAATTTCTGGGTTAGATAACTTGTTCTTGCTCCTTTAACTTAAAAGTAGTACATGAGGTAACAAACTTTCATCTGGTCGACATTAGCCCCTTATTCCTAGCCGTCCTTCTCTTCTACCCTTTAGGGCGGTTATAAGGGATGGGCGGGAGGCAGGTAAATAGTTGCCATTTGAAAAGGGGTTAGCTGAGTGGTTTAGCAGTAAATTTACACTTTACAGACAGGGTTTCGATTACTCTACTCCTTAAAAATAACTGTATGCCTTTCCCCCCTTTAAGGCCTAATGGCAGGCCTAATGACAGGCCTCGCCGGGGTGCGTGTGCGGATGCCCCTAAGGCCATTAGGCGGGGAGAGCAACCCTTACGGGCCGGAAAATGGAACGGCAGGGAGGTGATCCTTCTATCCCTTTTTTTTAAGAAAGCAGAAATGGATTCTACTCATGGCTAATTAAAATTAATAAGCATGAATAAAAGGATTAGAACTATCTTCTTGACCCTTTCCCGCAAGTCTCAAACTAGAAGACAAATAATGACTCTCCCGCCTCCGTTTCTCTATATCTCCTCCCTTTCTGTATCTCTGACCAAACCAATATAAACCCCAAAAATAAGAAGATATATAGGCTAGCAACAAGTTTTCCCTTACTTATCACTAAGGAATAAAAAAGAGTGATTGGACTCTTTTACTTAATTAATTTTGATAAATAAATAAGGAGAGCAACAAACGCACCCATTTTTTTAAAAGGTGTGGTATATGTATCTGCCTTCTGGTCTCCTATATAAAATCTGGTTTCGCCTATTCCCTTTTTCTGTCATGACCTAGTTCTCTCTGACCTTTTACCTCTGTTCTTTTAGGTACTAGCATCTTTCCTAAAAAAAAAAAGGGTGTTACCGGTCTCATGAACTAAGTAAGGGTAAATCTCTCACCTTCTCTCTCTCATGCCCTTAGGGAAAGGAGTGCTGTATTGTAAAAGGTAAGAATAAGTAGGGGAGCGACTTTAGGTCTTTCCTTTACCTAACTTTAAATAGTTAAAATAATCAAATCTGGTTTAAAAATATTAGGATCGTAGGGAACCCTCTACAGATCTTTGTTTTTATCTTAAATTAAGAGAATAATTCTTGCTCTGGCTAGGCCCGCCATCCCATAAGGCAGTTAGGCGGGCGAAGGGATGGCTGGGCCCGCGCACCCCCTTATCTTAAGATGCGTATTTTAATCCAGAACTGTACTTTAATTAGCCGTCTGTAAGTCTGCTCTTATTTTTCTGAGTTAAAAAGGTAAAGGCAAAATATAGAGATTTCCAATTTTCGCACCTAATTGATCCTTATTTTAATCAAATCATTTTTAACTGGCTGGTGACCCTCCCAGTTAGCATTTTTGTGTTTAAATAATAACAAGGCCTCGCTCCTTTGAGGACGGGCAGCGGGGGTAGCAGACATGTTATTTAATAAGATGTTTAAGAAGGGAGCTGGTCTAGTTACTTAAAAGGTCGGTTTTAGGCAATCTTCCCTTGTGTAAATTATGAAATAGAGGATGGAATATACATGTAGTACTAGTCTATTGAGATATCTAAAAAGTTTAAGTCGCCCGCCTTAAGGGCAAGGAGGTCTCGGCAGAATAATAATTAATATTTTGTATGTTTTATCAAATACTACCAGCCAGTCTCTACCGTGTTTAAACCCGTAAAATAAGGCAAGGCCTTTAGGCAAAACAAGATAAGCACAAAAAAAAGACTAGAAATTAAAAAATAAAGAACAAAAACCTAGAAATTTTAATTCACTTAATAATTTATTTTAATAACCTTGAATAAATAAAATAATTAATTAAACAAAATTAGTCTATCCTCAATTATTTTAAAATTAGATTTATCTTTAAATGTTCATAACCGGAAGGGTCACCTTTTTCACTACATCCTTTTTTGTTGTTTTGAATAAGCTATAGTAAGTATAATTTACTGTTGCTCTCCCGCCTAACGGCCTTAAGGGAGAGGCCATCCCTCTCCCATTAGGCCGTAAGGCGGGCGAGGGACGTATGCCCGCCGCCCTTGCTCCGGGTGCGGGATTTATTCGCAGCCGGATGCCCCTATTCTCGCGCCTACCCTGCGTGGCTAGGCCCGCCATCCCATTAGGCCGTTAGGCGGGCGAAGGGATGGCCTTATGGTAAAGGGCCGGAGAGCAACAGCCCTAAAGGAATTAAGGGCAAACGGGATAGCTCTGGCTCTCCCGATTTCCGGCCCTGCCTTACGGCCTTAAGGTCATGGGGGGGCCGGACGCACCCCTTGTATTTAGGGGGAGCAAATATAAAAAAAAAGGACTAGACCTCATCACTACCAAGAGGTCTAATTGTACTAAGTAGCCTTAAGGTATGATGTGATGTCTTTTTATCTAGTTTCTAAAAATGGAAACAACCCTTTAAAAAGAATAACAGCTTGGTTGCAGATAGGTTAATCACTTCTTCACAACCTCCGCGATTTCATATTTTTTGTTTTTTACATTTTCTCGCCCTTTAGGGATAAGTGGTTAAGCTAGGCTAATTACTTTTTAAAATAATGTGCTCTTTTCTGGATAGAAGGCTGTAGGTTATATAAATTATTTCAAGGCCTTTAGCAAACAACAAAATTTTAGCTTTTAGCCCACAATTGCCTACCACCTCTCCCTTTAAGGCAGGCGTTGCTCTCCGGCCCTTTACCATAAGGCCATCCCTTCGCCTGCCTAACGGCCTAATGGGATGGCGGGCCTAGCCACGCAGGGTAGGCGCGAGAATAGGGGCATCCGGCTGCGAATAAAACCCGCACCCCTGCGTCCCATTTACTCGCTTCGTACCCTAATGGAAGAAAGGGCCATCCCTTGCCCGCCTAACGGGATAGGGAGGGCAGGGGAGGCCTTAGGTATAAGGGACGCACCCGCGTGCGTTGCTAGCGCCCGGAGCGAGGCATAGCAATCCCTAATCCCGTTAGGGCGAGAGGGAGAGCAACCCTCGCCCTTAAGGCCTAATGGGATTGGAATGGCGGCGGGCGCGTCCCTTCGCCCTTTACTCGCTTCGTTCCCTAATAGGAGTTAGCGCCATCCCTTGCCCGCCTAACTACCTTATGGGATAGGTAGGGCCGGGATGGGAGAGCGAGAGCCCTTAAGGCCTTAAGAACGCTCACGGACATACAACCTAGAGTCCGTTTCTTTAACTAGGAAGCTTAATGCAATAGTAGATATTTTTTTAAAAGAAAATTTAAATTCTTAAAAACTCATACTTTTTTTTATTTGCATTTTTTTTTTATTTGCATAAAAATAAGCCTTTTTTTAACTCTTTAGGAATAAATAAAATTTAATACTTTAAGCGATTATGACGAAATTTGGTAGCCGTGTGAATCTTAGGAATTCATGATCTTTTGATTGTAAGAGTTCGAGTCTCTTTAATCGTAATTATTAAATTTAATTTTTTTGTTTTATCCACCCTATGTTTACCTTTTCTCCTCATTTACCTTTTTACTACTAAATTAAGCGCATTCCATATATTACATCTTTACCCAGTTAAGCCTAAATTTAATAAGATAAAGCAATTCAGACTGGGTCTTAGATAACAGGCAGACATAGCGGTAAACAAAAATTAGTCCTTGTAAGTCCTCTTGGTCTTGCCTTTGTTTATTCGGGGTATGTCTTAACTATAAAGATAAGATGGTAAGAACAATGGCGATTAATGCGATAACTGATGCCACGCTAGCATGCTGATTAACGCGCTTTTTCTTTAATCCTTTATATGGTAGTTTAAAATTTTACTATTATCCTGCGAGGCCATGTTCGTACATTCCTTTAAGTCTTCCCTTAAGGTTGAGAGGGTAAAACTTTATTATGTCTTTAGATACAATCTAACTTAAGGCATATTATAAAAATCGATAAACCCATTAAAATTTGAGGGTTACCCAGCTTAGTTTTGTCTTTTACTCCATTAATTATAAGACTTTAACTCTTAGAGCCGCTAACATCTGTGGCCCCCGTCCGTCTGTAACTTAAATAGCACATCTTTAGCTGAATTGGTACAGCGTTTGCCTTCGAAGCAACTGTTTATTGGTTCGAGTCCAATAGGGTGTTTAACATTCCTTTTTTATTTAAGAGACTTACTGCCTCCGGTCTTTTTTTTTTCATAACAGATAGTAATAGATAACTGACTCCCCTTTAGGCTTAAAAGAACAAATTAATGTTCAAGATGAAGCCAAAAATGTTTCACGGTTTATAATCTAATTCTAATGTTGAAGGAACAAGGCCTTAAGGCATTAACAGATTAATTATAATCAAGGGGTCTCGCTCCGGCTGCCCCTAAGGGAGCATAGCCTGCCCTGTTGCTCTGAAGCCATCCCTTGCCCGCCTAACGGCCTTATGGGATAGGGAGGCATGCCCGCCGCCCTAAGGTAGGGTGCGGGGTTTTCTTAGCACCCGTAGCAATAGCAACACCCCTTACGGCCTTAAGGTATGTTGCGTCCGGCCCCCATTCCCTTAATACCGTAAGGCAGGGCCGGACACCGGGAGAGCCAGAGCAAAAGCAACGCACGCCGCCTGACTTAATACTTAAAGTTATAGTAAAAAGCTTAAAAAAGCAGAGCATTTAGTTATAGTTAAAAGATTAAGAAAGCAAATAAATATTACTTGTAAAGTTATAAATCAGGCTCGTTACCTTATTATTTCTGGATATACCACCGATATAAGAATAAAAATATCCTTCTGCCTTAAGGCCTCCAGTGAATTTAACGCTATAGCTAATTTCTTAAGCCGAAGTCGCCCTCGTCCCTTTATTTTTTTTTTTTATTACTTTGCATAACTTGTTTTTTATTAAAAATTAACTCCTACAAACTCTTATCTGTTCTTTTTACGAAAAAATAGAAAGGTAAGGTAGCTAGACCTCTAAAAAAACCAACAAAAATAGAGCCTGATTTATTAGGTAGGGTTTTTCTACTAGTAACACAATCCATTAGGGTTTATATTAACAAGGCCATCCCTTCGCCCGCCTAACGGCCTAATGGGATGGGACGCAGAGGTGGTCTACAATACTTGCTCTCACTCCTTTCTCCTCAGGTGACTCCTTTTTTACATTAGGCTTAGCCTATTAATCACTTTTAATCTTCCTTGGTAATTAAGGGTTTATCTTACTCTTCTAAATACGTTAAGACAATAAACAGTCTTATAGAAAAAGGCTGTCATAAATAAAGGTCTAGTTAAAAAAAAAAAGGTCTGGTCACTTCCTCTTTAAATAACCCAGTTGACTCTTTGATAACGTATAGCGAAGGATTGTGATCTTTATCTTTTGCTGAAAATATAAGGAATCAAAGGTCAGGTAAGAGGTAAAGAATTTTATAAAAGTAAAAGAGATTAATAAAAATTTTAAGATTAATCCTTTTTGTCACATCGAAATCTACACTTTAAAAAGAATCTAGCCTTATTCTTCGTCCTTCCCCTAATTCCGGGCCCCATTCCCTTGGGCCCGGAATGGGGCCCGGAATTAGGGCCGGAGAGACTGGATGATCGAATGAATAAACATTAGAATCTAACTTTACTTTGCTGGCTTACTTTTAACACCTGATTGCTCGGTCACCCTTTCGATAATTAAAGAGAATCGAAGGCCTCCCCTGCCCGCCATAAGCGCCCGCCATAAGCGCCCGCCATAAGCGCCCGCCATAAGCGCCCGCCATAAGCGCCCGCCATAAGCGCCCGCCATAAGGTATTGGGGTAGCGTTCCCTAATAGGCTAAAGCGCCATAAGGGGCGGAGGGAAGCAAGTATTATTTTAAATAAGGAACCTTTTTTATTATTTTATAAATGATTTTAGTATTTTCTCCATTAGAACAATTTGAAGTGACCAATTTAATTTCTTTAAACGCTCCAGTCTTGGGTTATTTAAACTTTAGCCTAAGTAATTTAGGTCTTTACTCTTTAATTGTATTTATATTGGTTATAAGTTTACACTTAGCATTTAAAGGGACAGGATCTAATGACACTAAGCTAATACCTTCACACTGGTCTATCGCTTTTGAAAGTTCATTTGCAAGCATAAATGCTATCGTGCGAGAACAAATAGGACTGCGAAATGAAATCTATCTACCTTTCATATATTCACTGTTCTTTTTTATTATAATTGCTAACTTAATTGGTAATACCCCTTATTCTTTTACTATAACTACATCAATAATTTTATCTGTAGGGTTAAGTTTTACTATTTTTATAGGAGTTACTATTATAGGGCTAACTAAACATGGATTACATTTTTTTTCATTCTTCATTCCTTCAGGAACACCCTTATCTTTAGTGCCTTTACTGGTATTAATTGAATTAACTTCTTATTTAGCAAGAGCTCTATCTTTAGGGGTTCGTTTATTTGCTAATGTAACAGCAGGACATACTTTATTAAAAATACTTTCAACGTTCTTATTTCAATTATTTAGTAGTAGTGTTATCGTGGCGCTTTTAACTTTAATTCCTTACTCTATATTTATAGCGTTAATCGGATTAGAAATAGCAGTTTCTATTATTCAAAGTTATGTTTTCATATTGCTAACTTCTTCTTATATTAAAGACGCTCTTGAATTACACTAATATTAGGTGTGCGCGGGCCTAGCCAGAGCCAGAATTATTAACACAAGGCCTTAAGGCATAAAACAAAGAGAACTAAATGCTCTATCAGATTATCTTATTATTACAGTTATTACTTTAACCTGTGGTTCATAATCTCCCTGCCTCCCACCCATCCCTGCCTCCCTCGCCCATTATGTTTCGGAGCTAAGGCCTTAAGGGAGGGAGTAAGGGGCTAAGGTTATAAGGGGCTAAGGCCTTTAGGGCTAGTAGTTATTTAACTCTTTACTTAAATATAAGTATATGCTTGGAAGGTCACCTCCGAATCGCACCGTGAGAGTGAAGGCCTAAAATTTAAAGCTACAGTTAAGGTAAGAACAAATAGTAAGAACATTTTTTAAGAACTTATCCAGTTTAATTTTTTTATATTATTTAAACTTATTGAGCCGGGTTAATCCGGTCCAAGCTACTAGTATGTAAAATATCTCTTGAATAAGATTAATCTTTAAAAAGCAACGATTATATAATAAACAAAATTTTAACCCCCGAGACCGGTAGGCAGTTTAATTATAAAAAAACATAAGGTCTTGCAATCCTTAAGGAAGGCTACGGGTGCGGGTGTGCGTCCCATCCCTTCGTCCCTTAAGGGATGGCCTTAGGGCGAAGGGATGGCCCCGTAGCAAGCC
>Ga0208992_1000017_pt1 | contig 14135 bp, 12 predicted proteins | sample MedBloCAOM1_O1_FD_187842 | JGI IMG/M metagenome (GOLD analysis project Ga0208992, IMG submission 187842) | Forest soil microbial communities from El Dorado National Forest, California, USA - Mediterranean Blodgett CA OM1_O1 (SPAdes) (version 2) | ecosystem: Environmental > Terrestrial > Soil >...
GAGAGGTTTAATTTAATTAAGTTCTACAAAATTAAACAATATTTTAACGTTAAGAGCTTTATAATTAATTAAGATTTATTAGATAAAAGAGCTGATAAGTGTATATTTGATGATACCTGTTCCTAATGAATTGGCTATATTCTACTAATGCCAAAGAAATAGGAACACTCTATCTAATTTTTTCAATATTTGCAGGTAAATTAATCATGCTTGCTTTAAATCTTGCTGTAAGCTGAAATTATTATATAAAAATAATTTACTTAAAATTTAAATATTTAGAAGAAGTTACAAATTTTTATTTTAAATCTTATACTAGCTGCAAATCCGCGTTTGTGTATAAGAGATTAATAAAATCAGCCGTGTCAAATATACTCAGAGATTTTACGCAAGGATACTTGTATAATTTATTCTCTTCTAAACACCCTTTAAAGTTATTTTTAATAGTATTTACACTTATCTTTTTATTTATAGTAATATTTTTAATAAATATTCAAGTTCTGATTTTTTACGTAACTTTTTTAAAAATTTTAATTATGCATAGCTTTGATTTTATAATCCAATCTATTTTTTTAAATAGTTTTAATTTTCCTGTTGATGAAGGATTTGAATTACTGTTTAATTTTCAAACAATAATTTTTACAAAACCATTCCAGTATCAGACTTGTTTTAAAAGAAAATTTTCTGTGGAAAGTCATCATAAATATAAAAAAGGCCAGCTAGGTTATTATTTAGCTGGATTAATAGAATCTGATGGTACTATTATAACACCTAAAAAAGATACTAAAAATAGTCCAACAATTAGTATTTCATTTAATATTAAAGATAAACCTTTAGCTATTAAAATTAAAGAAGAATTAGGTTATGGTAGTATTCAAGTAGAAACCAAAGCTAATGCTGTAATTTTAGTAATTAGAAATAAAAAGGGTATTATAAATTTTATTTCTTTAATTAATGGTAAATTAAGAACACCTAAAATTTCTAAATTACATAATTTAATTGATTATGTAAACAATAATACTTCTTACGCTTCTTTAATTTCAAGTAAACTATTAAATTTACCTTTAGACACATCACCTCTTAACTCAAATGCTTGGTTAGCAGGTTTTTCAGAAGGAGATTAAAGTTTTCAGATTAGACTGACAAAGCCTAATGAAAGTAGAAAGGGAAAAGGTAAATCTTATTACCATGTGTCTACTACTTATGAATTAAATCAAAGTAGGGTAAACATAGATTTATTTGAAAGATATAAATCTATAATGCAATTTATTTCAACTTTTTTATTAGCTAAATTAAAAATTATTAATACACCTACATATGATCGATTAAGTACACAGCCTTCTTGAAGAGTTAAAAATACTAGTAAAGCAGGAGCAGAAATAATTATAGATTATTTTAATAAATACCCTTTATTTAGTTCTAAATATCTAGATTATTTATTTTGAAACGAAACACATAATATAATAAAAAACATCACATTAAAAATGGAATTGAAGGTTTAAATAGAATTGAATATTTAAAAAATAACATGAATAATAAGAGAGTAAATTTTAACTGAGAACATCTTAACAATTTTTATACTCACGATTTACCCTCCCCTTAGAAAAAAAAACAAAATTCGGGGGCAGCGAGTAAAGATTTTAGATTTTTCTTAATTTAATTAAATCTAAAAAATCTAAAATAGCTATTTATTTTTAACTTTCAACACTTTCTTTCAAAAAAATATATAGTTTTAACCCCCTTCTTTACTAAATAATAAAGTATATTTATTGTTATTTGTTTGTCCTGTTCCGCCCTTAAAATAATTAAATATAAAAATTAAACAAATAAAGGATTAGAACTATAAAATATAAAGTATAAAATAAAATCCAAATAATTTTCTTATAATTATGCAAACAAATATATAAGAAATTAAATTGATGATTGGGACTGCTTTCTCAGTATTGATTAGATTAGAATTATCAGCTCCAGGAGTACAATTTTTAGGTGGAGATCATCAAACTTTCAATGTAATTATTAGTGCCCATGCATTCATTATGATATTTTTTATGGTAATGCCTGGTTTAGTTGGAGGTTTTGGTAATTATTTAGTACCTGTTCAAGTAGGAGGCCCAGACATGGCAAGACTACGATTATTAAAATTACAAAATTTAATTATAATTATCTGTATTTATTATTTGTTTGACTCAACTTTCTTATGAATAACTTTTTATGTATTAGAAATAGTTCCATTATATTCATTTATACGTATTAATTTTTATTATAGAGTTTCTCTATTTTTTTTACTACTTTTCTGAAATCCAATATTACTATATAAGGGCGCTAATAATAATGCTAATAAAACAGAAGTAAGTAATATTGATAAATTAGTTAAAGCAAAAAAAGTAGAAATTAATAAGTATTCAACATTTACAGAACCTTCTTCAAATAAACCTGATTCTACAAACTCTGAATCATGAGAAAATTATGAATGATTAAAAAAAGCTTTAATTATTTATCCCTTAGAAGAAAGAGCTAAAATTACTAAAGATCTTAAAGGGAAATCAGGTATTTATTGTTGAATTAATAAGTTAAACAACAATTGTTATGTTGGAAGTTCTTACCTTCTACCTAAACGATTAAATCAATACTATATACCTTCTATTCAGAATCGGACTGATATGTTAATTAATAGGGTTATGTTAAAATATGGTATAATAAATTTTGTTCTCGTTATTTTAGAAGAAACATCTAAAATAAAATCTGAAATTTTAGCTCGAGAAGATTTTTATTTTTTAACTATTAATCCTATTTATAATATTCAAAAAAAAGCTGGAAGCAACTTAGGTGTAAAATTTTAAGCGTCCGCAAGAGCTAATATGAGCCAAGCACATACAGGTAAACATCACACCCCTGAAACTATAGCAAAAATTATTTAAGCAAATTTAGGTAAGAAAAGAACTCTTGAAAGTAAGGAAAAATTGAGTTTAGCAGCCATAAATTACGCGGTTAGAGTTACAAATACGGAAACTAATGAAGTAAAATATTTTCCAAATACTAAAAGTGCAGCAACATTTTTTGGAGTAACTGGTAGATCTATAGGTCAAAGACGAACAAGAAAGACTAAAAGCCTATATAAAAAAAAATTTTTAATAGAATTTGTTAGTGATAAATAATTTTATATTTTTATTTATTTTAGAATCTTTTATAAAATTAGCTCTTAATCCGCGGCCATAAATAGAAATTTTCAGCCTTAAAATTGCAAGATAACTTGCTTTAGTTCTATAAAATATTACTTTAATCTAATGTTAGTAAGTAGCATTAAACACATAATTAAATTTTTTATTTATAATCGAATGCCGTTTAATACTGTAAAGTGTTAAATAATAACATTGCTATTTGCTAGTAACTAATTAAATATTATGTTTAGCAGAAAATTTTCCAAGAGACTAATATGCAATGCCCCTTCGTCAAATATACTATTTTTTTTAAGAGTAAAGTTTATATTTTTTTACTGTATTTTTATTATAAAACTTTAATTTTAGGTTATTATTTAACATTACTAAGTGTTTTAAATCTTTAAAATTTAAATAGTAAAATAGTAATTTTAACCTGTGTACGCAAGTTAGCGTTCCTTCTGTTTTTATAATCTGGTTTAACCCCCGCCCCGCACGACCCTTGCCTAATTTTAAAAAGCCCTTAGAAAAAAAAAAGGGGGCAAGCTGCATTATAACAAAAATATTATTATTAGTAAATACTAAGAAAAATATAAAAAAGATTTAGGGTGAAGAAATAGTCCAATACTATATATTATAATAATCGCGCAGCGAGAAAAAATTATATATAGTTCTGATTTCCTCGATTAAACAATATCTCCTTCTGATTATTACCACCTTCACTAATATTATTACTTCTTAGTTCATTAGTGGAAAATGGAGCTGGAACAGGATGAACAGTATATCCTCCATTATCAAGTATACAATCACATTCTGGTGGTGCTGTTGATTTAGCAATATTCAGTCTACATCTTGCTGGAATATCTTCTTTACTTGGTGCAATTAATTTTATTGTAACTGTAAATAACATGAGAACAAATGGTATGGGAATGCACAAATTGCCTTTATTTGTATGAGCAATCTACGTAACTGCAATATTGTTATTATTATCATTACCTGTACTAGCCGGTATACTGTATTATGTGCCGGCTTTAAATTTGGCTATCTGCTGGGAAATGTTAATATCTAATTTATTTATATCAACACAATCAGCAGGAAACCTATTAGAAGTATATTCTTTAGGAATCCTCAGAGACTATACGCCAGAATTAATCTCTTGTAAAATTTGTACCTTTTATCAATTATCCTTAAACCCTTATGGTAATAGTATAAAAAATTTAAGTAATTTATCCGCAAATAGTCAAGATGACAATTTTGGTTATTACATTACCGGTTTAATTGAGGGTGATGGTTCTATTTATGTACCAAAAATTGAAAGGTCTATTAAAGGTAAAAAAAATTATCCTTCTATACAAATTGCATTTAATTTAAAAGACCTACCTCTAGCTATGTTAATTCAAAAAAAATTAGGTCATGGTTCTTTATCGCGTGTTAAAGGAGCCAATGCTTATGTTTTAACTATTAATAACAATGAAGGAATAATTCTTCTTGTTAATTTAATAAACGGTAAATTTAGAACACCTAAAATTCATGCACTTTTCAATTTAATAGACTGATTAAACAATAAAAACCAGCATATTTATATTGAAAAAAAAGCTTTAGATACTACTTCTTTACTTTCAAATGCTTGGCTTTCTGGTTTTATAGACGCTGATGGTCATTTTTCTGTACGTACATCATTAAGTTCTCAATATAAAAAAATAGAATGTAAATTAGAAATAAGTCAAAGACAAAATGATAAAAATGGAAACAATAATCTATATTTTTTAGAAGAAATAGCTAAATTATTTTTAACAACAGTTAAACCTATTAGAATGGAGACTAAGTTTCCGCAATATAGAATTAGAACTACTAGTTTAAAAGGTAACTTGTGCGTAGAAAATTATCTTTTAAATTTTCCATTGTTTAGCACTAAGTATTTAGATTCTATGGATTGGTTTAAAGTTATAGGCTATTTTAAATCTGGTCAACATTACGCTAATATAGAACAAATTAGCAATATTAAGGCAAATATGAATGATAATAGAACTATTTTTATTTGAGATCACTTACAAAAATTTTACAAGTTAGATTAGTAAGATATAGTCCCATCTAATATGTGAATATTAGAGTGCTCACCTTGAGTTTTTAAATTCTATCTATTTATTATATAATAAATAATCATTTATATTAAATTTTAACCCCTGCTCTCCTAACGGACCGTAGCAGCAGCAAAAGGGGAGGGCTCCGCCTCCAAATCCTTTGACTCGCTGCGCGCTTGTAAAAAAAAGAAGGTTGTGAATTTGGAGCAGGAGGAGATTGTAATTTAATTTACTCTTGAGATAATTTTTTATTTTTTTAATCTAAAAGTTATCATGTTATTATTTTCGTGAGACAAGACAAATGGCAATTTCAATGTTGATTACAGATAGAAATTTTTCAACTAGTTTTTATGACCCAGCAGGAGGTGGAGATCCTGTACTTTATCAGCATCTATTTTGATTTTTCGGGCATCCTGAAGTTGCGGAATATTTGAATCATTTATTCAAATTTTATTTATGCACAATTTTCAATTTAAATTATTATCCTTATACTTTCTATGAAAAAAAGAATAGGAATGTAAAATAAACATTTTCTCTCCTGCCCAGCCCATTTGTCTGCAGTCTTTTGTCGGAAAGAAGGGGGAGTTTTTTTTTAATACAAAAGATCACTTTTAAATATAAGTATTTATCTTTATCTAAATATAAAAATATTGTGTTATTTTTTATCATTTTTAATTTATATCTTTTTAAATTTAAAAGAAGTAGTAATTGACTAGGAATAATTTTATTCATTCCTTGTACTAATAATTTTACTATTATTAATTTAAATAATAGTTTAAATGAAAAGAAAAAGAACATAGCTATAACACATAACAAATAAAAAAAAATGGAAACAAAAAATAACACATCTAATTTACCTTCAGATATTGATATTAAAAATAAATTCTCTAAAAATGTTCAACTTCAAAATAATGAGGAGTTAGGTCATTACTTAGCTGGATTATTAGATGGTGATGGTCATATTAGTCGAATTTCTATTGTAATTGCTTTTAATTATTTAGATTTATCATTAGCTCACTATTTAGTATCTAAAATAGGACATGGTAATATTTATCCTATTAAAAATAAAAATGCTATTAAATTAGTAATATCAAATTTTGATGGAATAAAAATAATTTTAGATTTAATTAATGGTAAATTAAGAAGTGAAAGTAAATTAAATCAAATTAATAGATTATTAAATAATTCTAAATTTACTCATAAATTTAACAATTCGATAGATTTCAAATTAAATCTATCTAAAGATTTAAATAATTATTGATTATCTGGTTTCTCAGATGCTGATGCTAGTTTTCAAATTAAAATTATTGAAAAGAAACATAGAAAAAAACCAGAAATAAGATTATCTTTTCAAATAAGTCAAAAAACTGTTTTTCTATTAGAACTAATAAAAAGTTATTTAGGTGGAAATATAGGACATAGAGTAAATCATAATACTTTTTATTACTCTTCTACAAATTTCAAATCAGCTAATAATGTTATTAATTATTTCGATAAATTTAATTTATTATCATCTAAATATCTTAACTATTTAAAATGAAAAGAGGCTTATTTATTAATTCAAGATAGACAACATTTAATAATATCAGGGATAGAAAAAATACATACTTTAAAAAAATCCATGAACAGTTATTCAAAAGAAACTTTAGACTTATTCATAGATAAAGAGGAATAATAAAAATGAAAATTGTGAGTCTTACTCTTAATACAACTTCTCCTTGTTTACGCAGGGGAGCGGAGCCTTTCACATTAACCCCCTGCACTCCGGCCTAAATAAAAAAAGGAGCGCTCCTTTTTTATTTAGGCCTGAAGGGAGAGCTTGGTTAACTTAGATATTTGCACGCCAAGTTCAGAAGCAACGCTAAGCTAAGAGAAAGGGAAAAATATAAATATAAGCTTCATAAATTTGCTAAATGCGAAAAAAACTTCTTTACCTAAATGGTTAGTTTTAAATACTATTTATATTTTTAATAGTTAAAAAGTTAAAACAATGAAGTATATTCGCAAGTGATGTTTTTTTTATAAATCAAATAATCCGTTATTTACCTTAAGTAATCCGTTACTTACCTTAAGTATAGAATAAATATTTGTAAATTATTTTAAATTTATTACTTCAGAGACTTTACGCAATAGATTAAATGTTTTTACACAAGTTTACCTGTCCGTCCCCTTAGAAAAATTAATGGGGAGGCCACCTAACGAAGCGCAGGGTGGAGGAGAAAATCTTTTATAAGCACTATCCTTTTTTTTTAAGTTAATTCAAATTTGATAGGAAATTTTATCTTGCTCCGATTCTAAATTTTAATTGAATGAACAAAATTAATGGAAATAAGAATATTACAAATAAAAGATAAATTTACTTATCTTAGATTGCTTGTTAATAAAACTAAAATCAAGAAAAAGTCCTATTATTTTATAATATATAAAATCTTTTTATTTTATTATAAAAAATAATTGTTATATTTTAATTATACCTGGATTCGGAATCGTTAGTCACATTGTATCAACATTCTCAGGAAAATCAATTTTCGGTTATTTAGGAATGGTTTACGCAATGTTCTCAATTGGAATCCTAGGATTCTTAGTATGAAGTCATCATATGTTCAGCGTTGGGTTAGATGCTTTATTAATTAATATAAAATTGTACCCTTTTTTTATACATAGTATTGATGATTCTTCATTAATTGGTTTAGTTACTACAAATTTTAGTAACATTTTACCTTTTAACCATGGTAAAAATTTAAATTTTACAAGTGAAGAAATCAAACAAATTATATTCGGTTCATTGTTAGGAGATGGGAAATTAGAAATGGCTACAAGAGGTTTGAATGCTAGATTTGGTTTTATTCAATCTATAAAATTTGAAGATTATTTTTTATATTTATTTTCTATTTTCTCTTTTCAGAATTTTTGTTCTTCTAATTTTCGTACTTATTCTTATTTAGATCAACGAACTGGTAATACTTACACTTCACTAAATTTCTGAACTCAATCTTTACCAATTTTTACTAAATTTTATAACCAATTTTATATTAATAAAGTAAAAATAGTACCTATTGATTTATCACTACTTACTCCATTAGCATTAGCTCATTGAATTATGCAAGATGGTGCTAAAGGAACATCAGGTGGATTATATTTATGTACAGATTTTTTTAGTACAGAAGATACAAGAAGACTAGCTAACTGTTTATCTGAAAATTGACAGATTAAAGTAACCACTCCTAAAGCTCCAGGTAAAAATGGAAGTTTAAGAATATATGTTACAATTTCTAGTATGAATCGACTTAGATCATTAATATTAGATCACATGCATCCTTCTATGCTATATAAATTAGGGCTTTAATATTTATTTTATCTGCGTCGTAAATTTTATTAATAAAGTTTAAAATTATTTATCTATTTGCGAGAATAATAAATAAAATAGCAATTACATCTTGTTAATTATTAATAACAATTTAAATTAAAATTTAAAAAATAATGTAAAAATATTGTTATTTGTATTTATTCGCAGGATTATAAATTAAAAAATGTTTATCTGAACAATTTTTATTATCCTCAGAGACTTTAAGAAAAAATCTTATTTATTTAGAAAAAGAAAAAGTCCAAGTTAAAAATTACTATTAAAGAAAATACTTAATTTTTAATAATTGGTAGATACTAGAGCCTATTTTACAGCGGCAACAATGATAATTGCAGTTCCTACAGGAATTAAAATTTTTTCATGGATTGCAACTTTATATGGTGGAAGTTTAAGATTTACTACACCATTAATTTTTACTATTGGATTTATTGCTTTATTTACAATAGGTGGATTAACAGGAGTTATCTTGTCAAATGCTAGCCTTGATATCTCATTCCATGATACATTACGTGTGTTATGTTTAAATTAGGAAATATGCTGGAATTTCTTTTTAAATTATTTTACTTTATTTTACTAATTAAAAAATTAATGTAAGTAAAAAAAATATTAATTATATATTAAGATAATCAGCAAGTTGGAATTATCAACTTTAGAGACTATACTCCTAGAATTTATTAAGATTTTTAATAATAACAAATTAAGATATAGTTCGATTTTGTATGTAAATAACTGTAAAAAAAAAAAGAAAATCAAAGTTATTTACTGCTTAAATTAACATATTATGTCGTTGGCAATAATGAAAAAACTATATTTCATTTACAACCTTTATTAAATGGTGTTCCTTTTATAAAGTTACCTAAATTAGTTTTACCTAAGTCATCTATTAACTTTGATGATGCCAGTTTGGCTGTTAAACATATTAAAGACTTTAAAGGTAAATCAGGTGTATATCTTTGAACTCATAGATTAACAAGTCGACAATATGTAGGTTCAAGTGCTTACTTATTTAAACGTTTACAAGATTATTTTCAACGCAGCCAATTACAAATGCAAGCGAAAAATAGTAATTCTATAATTTGTAAAACTATATTAAAATACGGTTTATCTAAATTCAGTTTATCTATTCAGGAAACAAATAGCCCTTAATCTTTTTTAGAATTAGAACAATTATATTTAGATAAGTATTTATTAATATTCAATATGCGTAGAAATGCTACACCTGCTCCTTATAATCCTAATGTTAAATTACGTAAATCTGTTTATATTTATGATTCATTTAAAAAAACTTTATTAGCTCAATTTAAAACTATTAATCAGTTTCAAAATTTATCAGGATTAAATGGTAGCCAAATTAAAATTTTGATTCTTTCAGAAAACAAATTATGAAGAAATACTTATTTTTTATCTTCTACTTTAATTTTAAATGCTGATAATTCATTGTCTAAAGTAGGGCCTTTTATTCCAGTAGAAGCAACTAGAGTAAAATATACCTATCCAATATTTGCTTATAAAGAAGGAAATAAAGAACCTTTAATTTTTGATAGTCAAGCTAAATGTATAAAAATGTTAGGAGGGGCACCTCAAACACTTAAAAAATGTTTAAAAAATGGATCACTATACAAAGGATACAAAGTATCTAGAGTAGCTTTATCTGATCCATTTTAAGTAAAAAATTAAAGGTCGTATTAATGAATATAAGTTAAAAAGCTGCGACTCTTTATAAGAAATTATACTGATAAAAGTAAACTATATGCTGGAAATAATAAAAAATTATACTAATTTAAAAATATAATAATATATAAAAAAAAAAGTAAGTAATATTAAAAACCAGCAGGTATTTATTTACCTTAGAGACTGAATGTTTAATTCCTTTTATTAATTTAACAAGGAATAAGTGACAGTCCAATAATCTATAAATAATAATGTGCATACTATGTTACTATATTGCTATGGACTTTAAATTTTTTTAAGTTTGAGATTATTTTTGAGCACACTTCCATTACGTATTATCAATGGGTGCTGTATTTGCCTTATTCGCTGCCTTTTATTTCTGGACTCCAAAAATAGTAGGTAAAACATATAACGAATTCTTAGGTAAAATACATTTCTGAACATTATTTGTTGGGGTTAATTTAGTAATTATTTTTAATAATATAATTATATTTGATAATGGATTTCTATATATAAAATATACATTAGAAAGTATAATGTGCGAGTTATCTATATTAGATATAAAATTAAATAAGAGTAATATCAGATCTAAAATTAAAGGTAAAGCTGGTATATACATGGTTTATAATAAAATTACAGGTGATTCATATGTCGGTAGCAGTATTAATTTATATGCTCGATTTAATGCACATTTAAATTTAATAGCTGCATCTGAATTACCTTTGTATCGAGCTATCCGTAAATATGGATTAAACAATTTTGCATTTATAGTTTTACAATATTGTGAACCAAGTGTTGAAGTTTGTATAGGGTTAGAACAATATTACTTAGATTTATATAAACCTGCTTACAATATATTAAAAACAGCAAGTTCTTCTGAAGGTTTTAATCATACACCGGAAACAATTCAAAAACTACAAGCTATACATAAAGGAAAGTTACACCCCCGTTTCGGAACTATACCATCTTTAGAACAAAGATTAGCTACCAGTAAAGCTCTTAAAGCTCATTTTTTAGCTAAAGGACATCACAATAAAGGTAAAAAAGGTATATTAGCATCACAATTTGGCATAGGTGGAACTAAAATTCATATGTACAGTTCAAATGGACAATATGAATGTTTTCCTTCAATTAATGCAGCTAGACAATTTTTTCATGTTAGATTTACAACTATTTCAAATAATATAGATACTGGTCAACCTATATTTATTAAAGGAATAGAGTGAATTATAACAAGTACTGAGCGTTAATATTTTTTATATTTTTATTTTATAATATAGAACTAATTATTGAAATAATATTATTAAAGTATTATTACAAGAGGTTAAATTTGTTTGTACAATTAGCCCCAATTAAAAATCTATCTTTTTGCTTGAATTTTTAATATTTAACAAGATACTATTTAAAGAGTTAAATTTCTTTGTTAAAGTTTTAAAAAACAAGCAGGTTTAAAAAAACCTAAGAGACTATACGAAAGAAGTATCATGTGCTAAGATATAGTCCTAATTTTGAATAAAATTTTACATTATATTTTTTTTATTAATGTTATAATTTTGTAAAAATTAGTAATTTAACATTCTTCCCTCAACATTTCCTAGGTCATAAAATTGCAAAAAATGGCTCCACACTCCGCAGGCCTAGAATAAATATCACTATTTTCTGGAATAACCTTTAATTATATAATTATTTATTATAAAATAGTAAAATGTATATAATACAAGCGCTTCCGCAGGAGCGAGTATAGATAATCTATATATAATTTTAATTAAAATGTATTAATCTATAATACAATGGTTAACCAGAAGGCTTATTAAGCCTTAACGACTAACACGTGATAGTCTTTAAAAAAGACAAGATATAGTCTATTTGTTTTATTAATTAACACTTCCTGCTTACGCACCGCCCTCAAAGTAAAAAGAATTTTTACCTTTCATAAATTGTTTTTTAAAACTTTAACATCTTTCACATCCCTGCGTAGCGCTACGCACTCCTAAAAAAAAAAAAAGAAGAGTGACAACGCTTAATACTATCTACCTTAAAACTTTTTTAGCTCGGCTCCCCCCTGCCCTTAGAAAAAAGACGCGCGTCCAATTTAAATCAGATATTAATCTTTATGAAGGGTAACTAATTAAACTAAAAGTAAGCTTAGATCTCTAGCCTATTTACTTTATGTCAAAGTAAGAAAAATTTGCTTGCTTTTCGTGATTCTGTTTTTTTAATAAGTTACATTTACTACTTATTTTTACTTTATCTCCTCTTTAATTAGATAGTTAGTGTAAAGTATATTTGATTTTTTCCCTTTTCTTACTATATATTATACTTTAAAAATTTAAAGTATTTTACATTAAATAAATCATAACATCTATAAGTATGAAGTGCTTTTATTTAATCATTAGTATTGAAAATTTATTTAAAAGAGTATGTATGAACAAAAATAATTTAAAAAAAAAAACAACAAGCGACTACGCAGCGTAGCGAGTATAAGATTTTCAATAAACAACAAATATATTAATAAAAAAAATTAATACTTAAAATTCGTATTAAATAATAAAGTTGCTTTTATATGGAGACAAAATTTCAATAAGTGGTTATTTTATATTTATCTTGATATTCAATTACTTACCTTATTGGATAAAAGAGCCGATAAGTGGTATTCTTAGAATAGTTATGAATTATTATGAGTTAAATAGTTTGAATAAAAAATATCCTTATTTATTCACTAGATTATATTCTCCTTTCAAGCCCTGCATGGATAAAATTTCTCATTTTCATAATTCTTCTTTATTAAAAAAAAATATTAAACCAATTTCAGATACTATACCTACACCAGCTAATATAATGGGAAATACTAAATTACCTATTTTACCAAAGAAACCTCTAGAAATATATGAAAATTCAATGATTGCAAAAAAAATAGCATCTAAAAAATATGCAGGAAAAGCTATTATTTATATCTGGTTTAATAAAATAACTGGTGAATATTATGTTGGATCTTCCTATGGTAAAACAAGATTAGAAGATTACTTTAAACTTTGATATCTAAATAAAGGTTTTATTGTTTGTAAATCTATTTTAGAATATGGACATGAAAATCATATGTTAATTATAATGGAAGAGTTAGGTGATATTTAAAAATTTACTAAACAAGAATTATTTGCTGTAGAACAGGTTTATTTAGATTGGAATTTTAATAAGAATAAAGAACTATCTTTGAACCGACACCCTTTTGCCGGAGGTGGTAAAGTTATCATTAGTAAGCGCTTAGGTAAAAACAACCCTATGTTTGGACGAACTAAATCACCTGAGTTTATTTATTGACAAAAAAAAGATAAGTCAGGGGAAAATAATCCCCAATGAGGAATTAAGAAATCAGAAGAGACATTAACAAAAATACGTAAAAAAGTTTATGTATATGATAATGTTACAGGTGTATTGAGTTTTCCTTTTTTTGAGAGTACAAAAATTTGTGCTAAATCTCTTAAAATTAGCCAAACAACTATTAATAAATATATTAAAAACGGTTTACCTTATAAAGGTATGATATTTAGTAGAAATGCTAAATAATAAATGTTAAATAATAATTACAAACAAATCGCTGTCCGGAATGCCCCGAAGAATACCAGATTACCCCGATGCATTTAGTGGATGGAACTCAGTATCTAGTTTTGGTTCTTTAATTTCTGTAGTAGCAACCGTATTATTTGGTTATATTATTTACGATATTTTTATTAATCAACCTACTTGCTCTAATAATCCTTGAGCAGTACCTTCTTTCTTTACATCAATTTCACAATTCAACGATGAAACAGAAACAGCTAATACTCTTGAATGATCATTACCAAGTCCTGTACCGTTCCACGCATTTAA
>Ga0208992_1000018_pt1 | contig 13245 bp, 20 predicted proteins | sample MedBloCAOM1_O1_FD_187842 | JGI IMG/M metagenome (GOLD analysis project Ga0208992, IMG submission 187842) | Forest soil microbial communities from El Dorado National Forest, California, USA - Mediterranean Blodgett CA OM1_O1 (SPAdes) (version 2) | ecosystem: Environmental > Terrestrial > Soil >...
AATATTCAATTGGTGAGTGCATGCATCAGCCTGACACACAACCCAATAATAGAATACAGGAGTAATCGGATTGGCCGATACTCCACTGAATATTCAATTGGTGAATGCATGCATCAGCCTGACACATAATCAAATACTAGAATGTAGGAGTAATTGGATTGGCCGATACTTCACTGAATATTCAATTGGTGAGTGCATGCATCAGCCTGACACACAACCCAATAATAGAATACAGGAGTAATCGGATTGGCCGATACTCCACTAAATATTCAATTGGTGAGTGCATGCATCAGCCTGACACATAAACAAATACTAGAATGCAGAAATAATCGGATTGGCTGATACTTCACCGAATATTAGATTGGTGAGTGCATGCATCAGCCTGACACATAACCAAATACTAGAATACAGGAATAATCGGAGTGGCTGAAGTTTCAATCAATATTTGATTGGCTAGTGTAGGAATTAGCCTGACATGCAATTTGATAAAAGACAACAATAATGATTGCTACTTTAATGAGGTCAGCTTTGACTTGCAATCCAATATTCGCATACAGGAATGATCGGATACATTTAATACGAGGTATATATATGTTCGCATAGCTTATACCGGTTAAAAAAACAACACCAGCAACCATTTATATACTATTCTCTTCTCAAAAAAATTATATTTTATAGTCATATCACATTATATGTGCTTAGCTCATGTATCCGGAATGCGGATATAGTAAGTATTGATGCTATACATCTGACACGGATAGCCTGAATGCCGAAATATTCTCATTTAATTAATTTCATGTTGATTATGAATAGCGGATATAAATTTGAGCAAAAATCTATCTATTGACTCATGAAAATGCGATGATAGGAAACTACGACAAATGGCAGCACAGTCTTGACTAATAAAACTCACACCAGACGAACTGTTTCTGCAATCTCCTCGAAAATGTGAGAAATTGCCGCGAAATTAGCAGCGGCGCGACGGAAAAGCGTAGCCGGCTGTTCTTCTTGAAGAGGCGTGCTGATACGAACCTTCTTGGCAGGAACGTCGGAAGCGTTGAGACGAGTGGATTTCCGCGTAGGGGCTGCAGAAAGATCCGTCTGAGCCTTGCTGGTTGACGCTTTCGGCTGCCTTGACTTGCTTCGCGCGCCTTTCCCCCCTTTGGTGACGATGGGTATGGGGACGTCGATCGATTCTTCTTCGCCGTATTCGACATCCGAAGTAGTCAGCATATCGAATTTCCGCTTCGTCGAATCGGTTTGTGGCGAAGTCGGTTCGGTCTTAACCCTCAGTTTACGAGGGCGTCGGATAACTATATGTAAAATGATGATTAGATTAAAATATGTCAATAAATATTTATAACTTACCGCCGTTACTGCACGTCCCATGGTCTTTGCTACAGCCGAAACAGGCCTTCCCTGGATAACCTACGCATGCCATTTTCTTCGTCTTACACCTTGAGCAGGGCTATATATAATATTTCGCGCATAAGTTAGTGAATTTTAAGTGAAGAAGCCGTTAAACGTACCGGACGATAAGTAACCACCCCGCTCTCCGGTTTAGGCTCCATCTCCTCTTCACCGCCCTCACCCTCACCCTCGACCTCGATCTCGACCTCGCCCTCGCCTTCACCCTCGCCCTCGCCATCGGCGAGTGACTCTTCCACCATTTCCTCGTCCTGATTCTCCTTTTCCAATTCCGCCAGCTTCGCTCTGAGAAGCTCCTTCTCGTCCTGCTTTCGTTGCTTCTCTCGACGCTTCTCCGCTTCTTCTTCCGCCTTGCGCAGGAGCTCTTGTGCGACTTCTGCCGCCTGTTGATTCATCTCCTTGATGATGGCATCAGCGGCGTCGGTGCAAGCGCGTATAACCGCGTCGCACGCGTCACAATTGTTCGGGTGCATCCGTTTGACACGGCTGAGGCGACCCTTGAATACAAAGTATTAGCAAACGCTATAAAAAATAAAACTGACTTACTATGGTGGTATCCATCTTCTCAGTCCAATCGGTCACTGAGGCGCCCACATATCTATTTGTAGCGGCTTCACGGATCGGGCGGCTCTGCAGGAGATCCCAAGACGTCAGGAGTTCTGGAATTGAAAGCGATCTCAGATATTCCAGAAATTCGTGGGGCGATGCAATTGGATCCGGAAACAAGGGAGTTTTGGAATTAGCGGGAGGAGAGATAACAGTATCTCCCTTTGTGTCCGCAAGACCAGATTCAGGAGCATCAGAAGCGGCCATAAGTCCAGATGATGAATGGATGACGAATTGAAACGATCTAGCAAAGTCAACACTTATTGACAGCTCAGACTCCGCATTCCCACGCCACGACCCAACACATCGGATACAGACACTCATGCTGGAACTAATATTTCAAAAGAATGATACATAGCAAACAAAAAAATTACTGTACATTTTCAAAATGCCTGAATTCTCCTATATTAACAACAATTTAAGAACACACTGTGAACTCCTGCAGCGGGCGGAGAAATGTCGGAATAAAAATGTCGGAATAAGTCACTCTTGACATAAATGCAAATATGTCAAGATTACACCAATCATGTTGACAATAGAGTTTTAGGTTTCAGATCTAATACTCTGATTGAGTGTAGCGCATGTTTTTTCAACGTGGCGCATTCCGAACATTATTGCGGAATAAACACCACCTAACAGGAATAGACTAAATAATTGCACAAAATGGAGAAATTTGTAATGACTGTCAAGCTAAATCACATATGTTTGATGGGAAGGTAACTAAACTCGATAAAGGATTCAATACTATGCCTTAATACGTTTTGCGATCTCTCCGGCTGCGCCACTGCTTTCCGCCCTGCCACGTTTTTCGCGTTGTCTAGTAACGACAATTAGTTCGATTGTGAAACAAAGAAATATAGCGACGTACAGAGCTGGTGCTTTGAGGATAGCACGGAAAATGGTCTCAACACGTTCTAGGTTACTCGCCCAAGTCTTTCCGGCCCCGGAATAAACGGCTTGCCAGTAGAGCCCAACCAGAAATATGATTATACCTGTCTTCCCAGGACGACACCAGAGTTCGTTCATGATTCCGTTCCCATCCGCAAATACACCCCAGGGCAAATTAACCAAGTAAGTAGTAAATTCCTTTCCGAATGATTCTCCGGGTCGGGCAGCGTCAGTGCGCAATATTCTCGTCGATAGCCACTCCTTAAGTGGATCTGGAAGATTGGAGTCGAAGATTGTCTTGAATGTGAGATCGCCTTGTCCCGACTTGCCAAGAAGTGTTTCCGCACGGAGCCAAAGTGCTGCCAGTTTATGCCAACGCTCTCCGAGGTCCACCCAGCCCTCTCCGGAAAGTCCAATTTCTTCCCGCATATGTTGGAAAATTGCTGGAACGGATGCAAGACCTGGTAAACTGCAAGTACGCCATTAAAATTATATAATAAACATCAAGATGTAAAACGGTACCGTGTTCTTGGAATTTTTCTCAGCTTTAAAGTTGGATCCACATTCATCGCCCCGTCGGCAGGATTCTCCGGATAGACAGCGTTGATGTGCTCCAATCTGTCAAAATCGTCAGTGACATCGTCAACAGAGTGCAGAATATGGTAGCATACACTTCATCGTAGCCTGAGATGAGATCTTTCGCGGCATATGACAGTTGTTCATACTCACGAAACTCCAATGGGGAGTTTGTAACATGTGGCGGAATATTGGATACGTTTTCCTGGAATTGATTGATCCACAGTTCGCGCATAGCAAGACCAATAGATAAAGCGATGATTTCCACACGGCCGTACGACGTGAGACTGTTGTCTCCCACCGTCAATTGATCGGAGTGGAGCCAATTTTTGAAGCGGAGATACCCCTTCACTGAATGGAAAGTCTTTGGAAGGAAATTATCTGTGGAGCGCCAACTAGCCCACTCAGGTGCAGGTTTTCCAGTAGGAGGTCCATCCTAAATTCAATTGATGTCACCGCACACTCGGAGGGAGATAGTATGGACGAAAATCGCTGACCTTTGCTGCATACAGGAGACGGACGAGTTGACGATAATTTTTGTCGTCGGAAAGAGATTTCAAAAACGCATGGCGGGTCTCCTTGGACTGAGCGGCGCTCGATGGCGATGGTGGTAAGGTCGGATCGTCCTGGGCTACACCAGTCGGATTAGCGCTAGTGTTTACAAGATTTGATTTATTCGCGCCATCATCCTCTTCCTCATCGCTGCAATCATTAGTGTGTTTGTCTTTTCCATTGGAGGAGCCCTTGTTCGCCGCTTTCTTGCCTTTTCCCTTGATCTTCGTAGCATCCTCCGCATCGCGCTCCTCACCACTCTCCTCATCGCTCTCCTCACCGCCCTCCTCACTGCTCTCCGCACTGCTCTCCGCGTCGCTAGAGGCAGCGCTATCACTATCGTTCTTGTCCTTAGACGACTGCGGTGCAGATTTCGCTTTCGCTTTCTCATTTCCGCCTGCCTTGGGACGTTGGGTAGTTGGCTTTCGATTTGGGAGATGATCTTCTGTTATGTATTTCAGTGTCAGAGGACGCCTTTTCCTCTGTTGCATCTTGAGCCAATGCTTCAGCCAGTCCTCGACTCCTTCAGCCTTCATATGCGATGGTTCCATGAGCTTGTGGTCGGAGTCAGGACGTGAGCTTTTGCTGAGGTGGTTCGACGGATTCTCCGCAATATCACTCCAAGGAATCCGTCCAGTAAGCTTGAAGTAACCTATTTTGTATTAACAAAACGATATATCATATAAAATTTAATGAGACATACGTCGAACAGAACCCATAAACTGCCTCAAAATCGACTTTTTACGACTCAGGCGGAGGCTCAAAACATCCTCTGGAAGACGTGGATAGCCGTCATTGTCAAGATCCAGCGTGTCGTCGATATCCGCCAGTTCTTCTTGATCTAATATATTGTAATAAGAATTGTGATTATAGTCCGTTAATATTGAGGTATTACCTTCGATGAACTTTGTCCAAACGTCCGTCACATTATTTGGACCTTTCCGGTATTCTTTCCGCGTCGCAATAAAGCCGAGCTCACTCGTTTCGTATCTTGAATCGTGATGAGAAGAATCGTGAATGAATACAGACAGAAATAGCTAACCTGGCAATGCAGAGTTTCCCGTCTTGATCCGTGTATGCACCAAGAATGAAAAAGACAGCCCCAGTCTTGTTTCGCATGTACTCCGTCCATTCCGCGACATCAGATGGGATCTTCTTTGACATTCTATGAATTTAATGAGCATAGGAGTTTCATTGAATGTATTCCAACAAACCTTCGCTGGACGTCCTCGGGAAGTTGACTATGATTCCATTCGTTGGCCAGTTCCTCACAATGTTGTTGGTCGTCCGCAGATAGCGAATCAAAGACTTCTGTCAAGGCAGCGCGGTATTTACCTAAAAGCTTCTCGGTTCCACCAGACAGGCGTATTTGAACATCTGACACCATTTCAGCGTGAATTCTTCCACAGACACTTTTCGCATTCCAGGACTTGACGGAAGTGGGATGGCCACGCTTTTCCGCCTTGGAACGTTTCGTTGGATCTTCTGTCGCATACCCGCCGGCCTCATTTCCAAACCATGTTCGGATAGCCTATCAAAGTCAGATTCATATTTGTACCAATGCAGAATGAATCATACCTTCTCGAGATCATCGGGTAACTTGTCAGTAGTATCTTGCACAACTTCACGAATTTCTTCCGCAACTCTATTTATTAACGCTGTTCGTGCTTTATTCTTGCCTTTGTCAGTACTACGCACAAATTCATCAGAAGCATTAATGAGGATTTGTTTGAAAGAAGGAAGGACCCAGGCTTTTCCCATGTTGATAGTTAGAGAAAGAACGGAAAGCGAATTGCGCTATATGAGCATTGAAAAAATAGGATACATATTTTCCCAGGTGTTGAGGTGCGGAAAAACGTCTAGCGCACTATTTCCGCACTCCGGATACAATCTCGAATAACATGGAACAATTCCTATCACTGATATCATGCATTTATATATATATCACATTGTGAACCACATTTAAAGATATTTGAATGGTTGAAATCATGTCTTGGGGGTATATTTGTACATGGAATACTGTCACTCCGACCGGATAGCTGTTAGGAACTTAGTGATTCTCAAAGTTCAGAAATTGCGACAGCGAATTTTAGAAAATGTTTATGATCAATGTTCATTATGTGCTAATTTGTCGTCGATTAGTATCAGAACACATGGGTCATCATTATCACATCTAATCTAACCTTTCCGCACTCCGGATACATCCTCGAATAACATAAACCGATGAATCTCACATATATCATATGTTGATTGTAAATCATCTCTTGGAGGTGTATTTGGACATGGAATGCTGCAAATTTGGAAAAGATCAATGAGTAACATTTATTATGTGCTAATTGGTAGTCTATTAGTATCAGAACACATGGGTCATCATTATCACACCTAATCTAACCTTTCCGCACTCCGGATACATCCTCCAATAACATAAACCGATTACTCTCGCAGATATTATATGTTTATATATATCCAATGTATTTGATAGTATCTCGAAACATGTAAATGGTTGTAAATCATCTCTTGGAGGTGTCTTTGGACACGGAATGCTGTCACTCCGACCGGATAGCTATTAGGAACTCAGTCGTTCTCAAAGCTCAAACATTGCACACAAACGACAGAAAAATTTGTAAAAGACCATTAATTGACGTTTATTATGTGCGACATTGTAATCTATTTGTATCAGGATATATTGGTCATTATTATATGTGCACACGGAGATCTTTCCGTCGACCATGATAGCTACTACCTACTCGGCAACTTTACCGAACATCAAGTACTGCAAATAAATAATTCAGTTATACGAGAATTATTTGACTGCATTTTGGTTGCTCGCTAGCACCATGTATCAGGGAAAATACTTCAAATGTAAATCTGCGCACAGACAGTTTTCGATGAAGCCTGAACAATCAGAAAAACTAAGACTTGTCGTCTCAAAGCGATACCGGACGGAACTGTTTTGTTATGTTGAAATTGTAACGTATGTAGTTTGATATTTGACATTATGCAACTTGGTAGCTATTTTACATGATTATAATTTAACTGGTACTGTCATTATATCATTGAGTTCAATGCCATGCATAATAAGTTCTACAATGCCTGCCTTTTAGAGATGGATATGACTCAAAGCGTCAATTCTACCGTGTCCCATAGGCAGTCTGCAGACATCGGACATAATAATCAGCCGGCTGAGATATGGATTTCTATCCGACACAGTACAATGAAACCTTAGTGATGTTTCGGTCCGGATAAATTGAATACGCATGCAGAATTCATGCAATGCATGTCATGTCATACATTCATTGTCTCCAAAGCATATCGGACATGCGCATCACACATGTCTGATATGACTATATCATCTGACAGTATAAAGTAACATTGTCTTCACTTTCTAAATTTTCCTATCATTGCTGAACATCTCATAGTCATGGGTAAGCTCAGAAAACATGGCCAGACGACAAAAACTCAGGTTTTTGAGGCAACAATCCGCCACACACGAAGAGGGCCAAAACTCGTCAATGTTGCTGTTGAAGACCCACAGACACCACCGTCCGTATCCAGAAATTCATCCCCATCGAAAAAGCGTGTCTGGTCCCCTGGGACGATGCAAGTCGATACCGATGATGATCTTCCATCGTTCCAAGAGCCCAAACGATCGAGAAGTACCGGAAAGGTCGGAGTATTTGCAGAATGATGCCCAAAAATTTCTAATCAATATATACAGACGCAAAATGAGTTTCTACGTGAATATCTAGAGAGGAGACAGGGATTGCTCATTGAGATGTTGAAGCACGAATCCGCACCATCAAATCGAACTTGCACCATGTGCAATGCTACTCCGGGGTCATATCGCTGCACTGATTGTTTCGGTCAACATTTCTTATGTCAATTGTGCTGTGTATCCGCTCACTTGACATTGCCCTTTCATCGCATCCAACAGTTCAATGGAAGATACTTCGAACGTTCAGATCTAGATCAACTGGGGTATTTCCTAGATCTTCGGCGACACACCCATGAGTGTTCATCTGCCGCTCCTAACATGAATGAATCTCTAGGATCTAACCATGACTTATCCGAAGATGATGATGGCGATGCTGACCACCCAGGAGAACTTATACCCGCACGATCTAATCTAATCATTGTGTCATCCACTGGAATTTTTAAGCGCACAGTGGTATGGTGTCGATGCGCAAATACTCCAAAGCCCTATGTTCAACTTCTGCGTGCAAAGTTATTCCCTGCAAGCTTTACACGCCCATCCACTGCATTTACCTTTGAGGTTCTGGACCATTTCCGCATCGATGCTCTCGAATGTAAAACAGCGGCGATGAACTTTATCAGCAAAATTGTGCGCATTAGCAATGAGGCATTTCCTGCCAGCGTCCCAGTGCGTATCCGAATCTTCCATGCAATTATATTATGATTCTCAGAAATATATAGAACCGGTATCGTGAACTTCTCCGAGTTTCGAGAGAGTGGAGAGATCTTCACAATCGCATGCGTGCAGGAGTAGTTCATGATCGACCGGATAGTCCAGCAGAAGGCGGTCTAGCTTTATTCTGTCCTGCCTGCCCACAAGTCGGTATAAACACGGCACCGGAAACGGAATGGAAAGCCGAGGACAAGTGCGGAAAGCTATTTATTCCTAATCTGTCATTCTGACTTCCCACAGAATTTTATATCGTCCACAAATTGTTGTTGATGGAAATATGAAATTAGTGCATCTCCGGATGAAGTATCCGGAAGATGATGTTTCATTATCCGATGGAGAGTTGTTCAATGTGAAGCGAGGCCCATACAATGCACACATTTCTCAAGCTCCGGAGAGACAAACCGTGAGTATCAGTAAATTCGTGAGGTTTTTCGACTAATGCACATTAAGAAATCACGATGTCACAACCACCGCGCACAGAATAATGGCAATGTTCATCGCAATCATTTGGATGCGACAGGAAAAGGTGGTTGTGCATGTGCCAGACATGGTGCCTTTATTCCGCACTGCATTGTTGATTTTCAAAAAGGGGAACGGTTCGTGCATATTATATAATGAATTCACACCCGATGCCATTTACGGTGTCTTTACAGTCAGATCAATATAGACTATTCAATCTGTCAGGCTCTGAAACAATTTCCGCGTCATCGACTAGCCTTAATCATTTATGACATTTGTTGTCAGTGGTGTATTCATTTTCGGCAGCGCATATCGGAGTCGGAATGGCTGGAGCTGTGGGAGTCATTGGAAATTACTCCGGCTGTCGGAAAATGGCATCTTGCCGCCCATATATCTGAATGCTTTTACAAATTTTCATTGAACTTTATTCAAGGCGCCGGGCAAGTGGATGGAGAGATCATGGAGACTTTGTGGTCAGTACTTGACGAGGTTGCAGGTCTCACCCAAGGAATGTCAGTGGCACATCGTCAGGAGGTTCTTGACGATTATATGAATGATAGCAACTGGAAGAAAGTCACACGGATTGGTATGAATTTATTTAAATATGTTATGAGTATGGTCTTATGATCATTTTAGCTGAAACAATTGCAACCAAGTGGGCGCGGGCACAAGATGGAATTAAGGAGACGCAAACAGCATACCGAGAGCTAACAGAGCGTCTCGATACGGCTTGGATAGAGGAATGGACAAGACAAGAACAGATAGCAATGCAGGATCGTGGAGAAGCTCTGAAGATATACATGGTAGCATCGGAAACGCGTGAGGAAGCATTTAGTGGATCGCTTTGCACTCCTAGCTAACAATACCTAGTCCCTACACTAGCCGATATCAGATTAAAGCTTTCCGAGAAAGAACTTCATCAAGGAAATCTTTCCGGGACGGTTTCCGCACTCACAGAGGGCCTCGCAGTTGAGAAGACTCAGTATGCGAGATCTTCCCTCATTTATAACGAGTATAACTCTGAATTTCCTGTCAGACTTCTGCTACAGCGTCATGTGGTGTCATTGGGTAGAAACTGTTCAACTGCCCAGAAGACAGACCTTCTCGATCGTCGACGAAAATTGGAAGCCAGGATTAGCGCCTATGAGCAACGGATTTCATACATCATCAAGCTGGATGATGATGTGCAATGGTCATGTCAATCTGGAAAGCTGCCCGATCTAGATCCACAGCTAGGTGATGCATCGGATGACTTTCTCGACGACTATCCCGAAGGTTGGTTTACGCCGGAAAAGGAACGAATTACTCTTCCCTCATCATTATCACAAGGAGAAATTGAACGCCTCTCGCTGGATAGTGTTGCACATGTAGAGGCAGAGCTTCGAAAAGGTCAAATAAACGACGCACTTGAAGGTCTTCGCCTTGCTCTTGGAGAGAAATCTCTGTGTTTCAGAGCAGAAGTCAGAAATGCCGATAGTCAGCGTACCACTCAGCGTGCTTGGGATAACATTCACAAATTCGACTCGGATGCCCGGAAGCACAGGAATTTCTATAATCATGCACGGTGCGCTTTGCAAAAGCTCCCATGCAAACCGGAGTATCTTGAAATGCTTCAGGATATCACAGAAAACGACATGAAAATGTCCGGAGATATTACGGAAGAGCACAGATTTGGTCAACGATCAGATACTCTTGCCTGGTTCTGGCGTCAAGATAGAAATCTCTCATCTGATGATGATTCCAGCCCTCGCATGCAAGAATGTACGAATTATTCCTAATGTCTATTGTCTATACTAATCTATACACAGTTTATCGTGTGAGTTGGCTGAGAGCCCGCGCACGCTACCTTAGATGGGAAGAAGAAGTTCGTCTGGTGAAATTGGAGATGCAATGGACAGTAAATTGGTTTAGATCGCGCGAAGCGTCATGGAAAGAGAGGCTACAGGAACTTGAGGATGAGGAGAGGGACGACGGGTTAAAATGTTACTGTTATAAACAGATGGGACTTTGGAGGATATTTGGAGACGATGCAGAAATCAGGTTTGGTACAATATATGGGACGTCTTCTAGTTCATAGCTCATGGTAATTTATTCCGATTACTCCGATGCACCAATATGCCATTCCGATTACTCCGATGTACCAATATCATTCCGATTACTCCGATTCGGTGTATGATCACTATATTGATTCCGGAAGATATGTATGAGAACATATAGCTGCGGCATATATCTACCATCTGAATATTTGGTGAATTATTGATTCTCTGAAATGTATATTACGAGTCCTTAAGAATTACAGAGTAGTCTTTAATCTCAGCTCTTGCATGTTGGAAATTCCTGCAATCGTCATATTTTGCTTATCGTGCGAATTTCTGTCCTATCGGTTGTATGTGCTTATCATGCGAATCGTTCTTTGTCGTTGTGATACTTTCAGACCCAATAATTTGAGCTTCTCATCTGGCAACCAACTCTCCATCGTGTGTATAACAAATAGGGATCATTAAGTATCGCAAGACTCCTGACATTTCACGTCCTGGACACTCACTTAGGTCTTTAACGATCTTCGGATACATCATTCTAGTGGTAGTACGAGAACTGACAATCTTCTTTATCTATACGACACGGACGGATTACGCACACAACTTTGCCAGGTGAGGCGACACGATTGTTGACTTGTCTTCCCAGTATCACTACTCAGATCAGGTTCATTGACACTTCTCCCCAGTTAACAGAGGCAGCTCCCACTCAGGGAGTCTTTCTTCGCTATTCAATCCAAGTAGCAGTGGGTACTCATCACGTCATACCCCGACGATCAACACTTCGTACACTTCGAAATTTTTATCGATACCTATTCACAACAACCACAATGCGTCATTGCTGTCGTCTTATACTCGCCCTACCACTGGTTATTTGATGTTGTCTATCTCGTTCTTACTGTATGAGGAACACAAGTCCTCGCATCATCTTGGGGCATGATTATGGTTCATGACCGAACTCGAGTCACCATCGTAGTAACTCACCACTCAGTCTGCATCTTCTAAATTGGACTAACATAACTCAAACAGTCTGAGTATGTGGTACCAGCGACGGAATAGCCAATCCACGAGCCTATATATGAGTCCGTACAAATATCCTGGGCATCGTCATCCCTCAAGCTTTCCGCATTTGACAGGAGGACCACCATGAGAGCATTGCTAGGGTGCGAAGCATGATTCGGCTACCCATCATCGATCCGTACAGCTCCAGCTCGGGCCATGCACAATTCATGTATTCAGCCGTGCTCAACACTCTATCTGTCGAGTCAATCGAGCATCGTAGATAGAATCACCCAGGGAGTCGCTCTGGCCACCATCAACTTTAATTTATGCCGCCTCCCATGCGTTCCACACACCGATATCAACCGATGGAAGTCCTCAAGCATTTATTGACAACTCTTCCATCCTTTTGTTTAATGGTCTTCGGTTCTTCTTCATGCTATTCTCTGGTTCAGTCACCATTTCCCTTTGTCTACTTCGTTATGAGTCCTATTATGGACTTGTCACGTCTCACCGATACATCTGCGGGCTTGTGTCTGAAACGCTGGTTGATGTTGTAGACCGTATTCCTTTACTAGAATATTTTTTAACCAATTGAATCATCATAAAATAGGTGTCAGGCTGACTACTACTCTCATCAGCTGAATATTGAGTAAAGCTTCGGCCAGTCCGATTACTCCTGTATTCCAATATGCAATTGAATGTACACTCATGAATTGAATATTGGGTAAAGCTTCAACCACTTCAATTACTACTGTATTCCACTATGCAAGGCAATGTACCGCTCACTAATTTAATATTGAGTAAAATTTCAACCACTCCAATGACTCCTATATTTTAATATGCAATTATATGTCAGGTCCTACACTCATTAATTAAATATTCAATGAAGCTTCGGCCACTCCGATTGTTCCTGTGTTCTATTATTTGGGTATATGGCAGGCTGATTCATGCACTCACCAATCGAATATTCTCTTCTAATATGCAATTCAAGCTGAGGCTGACTCCTACACACACCACCAATTGAATATTCAGTGAAGCTTCGGCCACTCGGATTATTTCTATGTTCCAGCATCTGGTTATGTGTCAGGCTGATGCATGCACTGATCAATTGAATATTCAGTGAAGCTTCGGCCACTCCAATTGCTCCTGTGTTCTAGTATTTGATTATGTGTTAGGCTGATGCATGCATCCATCAATTGAGTATTCAGTGAAGCTTCGGCCATTCCGATTACTCCTGTGTTCTAGTATTTGATTGTGTGTCAGGCTGATGCA
>Ga0208992_1000019_pt1 | contig 12326 bp, 15 predicted proteins | sample MedBloCAOM1_O1_FD_187842 | JGI IMG/M metagenome (GOLD analysis project Ga0208992, IMG submission 187842) | Forest soil microbial communities from El Dorado National Forest, California, USA - Mediterranean Blodgett CA OM1_O1 (SPAdes) (version 2) | ecosystem: Environmental > Terrestrial > Soil >...
CGGCGGCGAAGGCGGCGGCGAAGGGGAAGGTGGCGGCGAAGGAGAAGGCGGTGATGGTGGGAAGAGGAAGAATTACCGTGACAGTCACACCTGTCCAGCTTCAATTAAGCTTCAATTACGTAAGTCGGAATGAGAAACACATACCGGGCCGAAGTCGGAGTTGGAAGGACTTCTCGTTTGAGAAACTCTTACCGGGCCGAAGTCGGAGTTGGAAGGACTTCTAGTTTTCGCCACCACCACCACCTACCTACAGTTCCTCGTCTCTTCCCTCTCTCTCTTCCGGCTTTCCTTCCCTTCTCGCCTGACTTCGCGTCGCCGAGAAGGGAAGGAAGGGAGCCTCTGCTTGACTTTGCGTCGCCAGAGCCTCCCTAAATAATTACCTTCCATCAAACCACTCAGGCGAGATGAATGCTTTTTTTACTGATGCATTGTGATCTGACTTAGCCGCAGCATTACGATGACGCATAGACGGTCGAGTTGGCTAGTAACTCGAGGCCCCATGCGTCATAGCGACCTGGTTCCTGAATGATAAAAAAGGTTAGCGAGGATTTACCACCTCCGTAAGCCATTTTCCTATCATCCGCACCTTCTAAGGAACCATTGTTCTCTCTTGATAGCCTGGCGCCGTGGGACGGTTATCAGCTGCAGGAATTGGCAGGTGAGTTAATCATCCGCTAAGCCTCAACTATTTCTTGCTGAAAGCACCCACAGCCTTTTTCACCGCGTTCCTAGGCTGCAGATATCACTGGCAGTACCATCACAACCTCAGCCATTTCACCTGTCTTCCTCCTGGCACAAACCCCAAATCAGCGCTCCAGAGTCTCAATCTCCAATCTTCCCCGCCTTACCAGCCGCCTTACCTTCTCATTATCCAAGGTAGAACATTAGTAGCTACAAACTTAGACAGTTAGACTGTCACTGCGCACCATATGGACGTGTGAGTCTCTGGATAACGATCAGAACACCTTCAAGTTGCTGATGCTTATCCGTATACAGTTCTGCCCACAAGCACCCACCTACACCGTCCTTACTAAAGCAGAGATTGGCTTAAGTCCTAAACGTTGAGCTCTGCTTTGTGGAACAATAAAGGTTTAGAGAGTGTAGACGATTTTATACGATGGTTTGCTGTGGCAGCCACCTTTGCAGCCAACATCTTCGTCGCATCAACGCTAAATAGTAAGATTGTCGGCATCCTCCCTTAGTTTTCTTAAAGCTAACAGTCCCATTACAGCCTTGAGTCACATAGTCCATTCCAATGGCGCCGCTGAGCAAGAGAAATTGTGCACGGACGACAATTCCCAAATGATGTAAGGTTTCATGTGCATCAATCTCTAAAACATCTGTCTCATGCCGATATCCACAGTTTGTTGGCCCGGACTGAAGAAGCTAGAGCGGAAAGTTGACAGCGTCTTTGCCTCACTCAAGATTACCGCGGATTCAGGCGATGGAGGCATTGAAAAGGCACCTTACATTATTCCACCCCATCTCTTTGACCTTCAAGAGGCAGAGCTTCCCGAAGCCCAACATGGACTGATCATTGCTACAATTTCACCTTTTCGAGAACGCGCGGCCAAGCGGGAACGAGAAAGGTTGAAAGACGAGCGTGAACGCGGGATGGCTTTTGATAACACGACCGCATGTACAGGGCGTGGTGGAGGATCAGAAGGGTTCCGCTAATGCACCGAGTGGGCCTAAGGAACGAGTTTGGGATCGTGCATAAGGGCTACAATCACAACACGGTTTTGTTCAATCACAGAGCAATGGGCCGGGGGAGGGAGGGAAGACAGACGAGCAGTGGGAACGCATCCCCGGGACTTATGCTTGCAATCTATGGGTTATCGCGCTCTACTTTAACTTGCTGGTGCATTGCCACCTCAATTTCTTGCCTTGCTAGGCGAGCGTTTCCATGGGAAGCTAGCTACACAGTCCCGCTACGTTTCTAACATTTCATTAGTAATTTAGCCTTCTATCTCCCTCACTTTCCCGATTTCCTCCCCTTTGTTTCTACTTTCTTTGTCTATGTACCTTTTTTTTTTTTTACCTAGGTTCTTTGCTTAATCTCCTTTTTTGCGTATCTGCCCCATTTGCGATTACTTTTATGCACGGTCCAACCGTTGGTTAGTCATGCCGCGATACCCCTAGGGACCCACAAGCTTTCGGATTTTGGCGGCTGTAAGCGCCAATTGGCACACAAGGGAAAGTCCGACTTGATTTTCCTTTGCTATTTAGAACACGTGACTAACCCGAACCATTAGGACTAAGAGTAGCAAAGCCCAAAGTAGCTACCTAGCCTTATCCAAGAAAAAGTATCTTTAAGATGGAATTTCCGTTTACTCCAGTCCGGTTACCCTCTACTAGGGATCCCCGTTTGCCACAGTTTATAATGTATGACGGCAATCATCCTTTGTGGACCCACGGCAAGGCCTACGTCTATGAGTGCGACAACGACCCAGAGAAACAAAGGACTTTCAGTCAGTTTGTACAAGGACGCAAAGTCAAGGAAAAGTTTGAGAAGGAATTGGAGGATGCGGGGGATTTACGGTTGTTTCCCGGAGAAGCTATGTTTGCACGTAAAAGGGGTAAGGTTTCCTATCGGATCCCCCCCCCTTTAGCTAATTATCTCATAGGGGCGTCCAACCCCTTAGAAGACATGATCCAGATCTACCTCCACGACCAGTCTCTATTGCCGCCAGGACTCAAGGAGAAGGAGTTGGTGCCACTTAGGATGGATATCCTAGGAGATATTGAAAAGCGCACCGGAGATAAGCCTATCCTGCAGGAAGGCGTGCCTAAAGGCGGCACGGCCTTTGAACGATGCATACACAGAAGCTTCCCAGTCAAGAAAGATACTCGGTGCTATCAGTATATGAGCTTCTCAACACAGAAAGTCAAGAACCTGACAGCGCCCAACGTTAACAGCAAGGCTCCTCCCGATGAGGGTAGGAAGCTTAGAGAACGCATGGTCAAGGTAAGCCTGCTATTACTACAAATAGTACAATACTTATCTCAAGAGACCAGGCTTTCGCTACGGCAGCGGTGGCTTCAGCTGAATTGGCCCCCGCCCCTCTTCGGGAGGCTGCACACCTCAGGGCATCTCTAGTTGGATCACCTCGATTGGGAATTGATTCCAACGTTTACTTCGGAGCCATGCAGTTGAATTTTTCAAAATGCCAGGCGCGCAGTGAAGTTACTCAACTAAATGAAGACCTAGGCTTTTATGGGCAAATGCATATAGACAAGGACGACCACCCGGGGTACCTTTCTAACATGCTCATCCTCTCCGACCTTCCGCCCAGTTATCACCCTGGTGTATTCATGTTTTATGAACTGGGCGTGTTTATCCGAATGACCCCATTCCTGAGTGTCAATTTTTCAGGCCTCAGATATCACGGCGGAACTGCACCAACTGCTCCTGAAGGCGAACGACCTCTGACTTGGGCTTACCGCTTGGTGCATATAGCCTATCCTGCCAAGCCAGTAGCAGACATGTCCGCATGTCAGGCTATTGCAACGCTACCAGGAGGGAGCACACTGCATATAACGCCCAAGATGATGGAACATCTCACTCCCTCCCCGCAGTATAATTATACGGGAACTCCAGCAAATCACATCATTGACGGCGTAGGCATGATGACTAGAGATGCGCATGTGGAACACGTATATAGAATGATGCTGAGGGTAAGGGGCTCCCTCATGCGATTTATGAAATCTAACTAATGAGCGATGGCTAACGATGGATATCTTGTAAGCATTTATCTTTATCTAACTGATTTGAGACTGATGCAGATTGACCCAGACTCAGTTCCAGCAATACATCTCGTCACAGTTTCCCTCTAGCTACAAACTTCACATTAACCCCAAAACTTTCTTTGACGCCATTGAATATGAAGGGGAAGACGGTGAACAGAAGACGGTAGCACACTGGGAATTTGGGGAGCGCCTTGCTTTCATGAATACCGAATGCAGAGAGAGGTATAAGAAAGCCTGGGCGGCTGCAGATCAGTTCGTGGTGAAGGCAGAATCTTTTCTACCTACAATTGCCAATCGCGGTGGGCCCAAAGCCAAGGACACTTATTTGGGTATAGAGAGGCATCGGTTACAAGGTAAGTAAGCATCTTCTAACGTCTGGTCGGTAAGGACTGAACCAGTTTAGTTCACAATGAATCCTTGGATCGCAAGATGTTCACGACTACTGAGGATGAAATACGGGGTGGGTATTGGAGCGTTTCTATGAGGATGCGTTGTTAATACTGTAAAGCGCAGATGAAATGGAAGACCCCGACTTAGCGGATGATAATCTTGGAGTCCAGGGTTCAAGCAAAGACTCCGTACTTCCAGGGAAAGCAAAAAACACAAAAAGCATTATAGTTGACAGTAGGCAAATACATCCTTTCGGGCTCACTCTGATTCTTACTTTGTATCGCTAGGTCGACCGGAGTTGCCTGATGATGTAGACTTAGCCCCAACGCCCTGTAAGCCCTTTACCCCCCGTTGTCGTTAAGATATTCATGCACCGTCTTCAGTTTTAAGTAGCGCTGGTTTAGAGTTAGTTGTGCCAAATCAAAATACAACGCTTCAAGGGGAGCTCAACTACGGTGATTTAAATTATTTATCTAGAGGCGCATCGCTAACAGCATAAAGCCTTCACATGTACTCAAGGTGATATTGGAGTAACTTCCGGTAGCTCACATCCGGAATCTGTTCAAACAGAATTAAGAACGATTGATGGAACGGCAGTGACGCAATCCAAAGGGAAAGGGAAACAGTCAGGTATGTGGATATCATCCCCAGCCCCACTGTCGATTATTGAAGGATACGTGACAGTTGTTCCGTTCATAGCTGATCTCACCCTTGAAGCTCTAGAGGAAGCTTTGAAGGATGCAAAAAAGCTCTTGCTACGGTGTCAGGGATGCACTTCTTCCAAAAGCAGCAATCGTACGCTGGGGTCCACCAGAAGAACTTTAGCTATGATATGTCACGAGATCTCCAACAAGCCTTTCAAGGACACTACGCTACTTGCAATGAAAGGCGTCTGGAGTGCTATTCACGCTGGTAAACAAGAAGATGCAAAAACGGCTATTCAGCAACGCGTTGTACGTCAATATACTATGTTGGCAACGGCACTAGTGTGGAACTGGCTCGACCAAGAATGCGCGCTTTTATTTCGGGAGATCTTAAGCGGAAAGCTTCCAGCTGGGATTGAGTGGTTGAGGGACCTTATGGGAACGGTCAAACGCTTTTATACGGTGAGCTTAGTAGGATGATGATCTTGAAATATTGATGACATACGTCCACAGGCCAATACTGGTGCATCATTGGCAATGCAGCGCCAGGATTACCGGCCCTTTGCCAATCTTCCCCCAAAAGATTATATCGTCAAACCCCTTTTGGTCAACTCACGACGCTCACGCTATCCTTCTGAACAAGCCATTTCGGACGGCACGTTTGAAGAGACGCGCAACGTTCTAGCATGCTGGCTAGAATATCCTGAAAGAACCACCATCTCTCGTTATCAAGGCGGCTTTATCCAAACCTTAGTGGACCTTACGGATGGCACAGAAATACTGTTAGTAGATGCTGTATGGGAGGCTTACCTGCATCCCAAAGGACGTCTATTTGGGAAGATTCAGATGGGATCGGTCCATGACCACCACATGGTCCCGTTGAAACATGCTTTAGCATCGCACCCTATCGCCTTTGTTGATTCTCCAGAAAGACGTATGATTAATGAAATTGCGGCCACATTCACACAGTTCCAGCGTCACGTCCCAGAGAAGATTGTGGATCACACACCTGAGGCCGGCAATACGTTGGAGTCTTTCCTGTTGGATCTACTTGTCACCCTTGTACATCCGGAACCTCAACACGATGACACTAGCCTAATAAGAGAGGTGAAACGCAACATAGGCCTCTTGTCCCCATATCGAAACCTCACGCCCTCGCAATTTCAAGTCTTACAACCCGAAGGTCCATTCCAAACAGAATACATGAAGACGCGGGCTGGGTTTTTCAGCGCACTCATCTATCGGGGCATAACCTTTGCCACGCGATCTGTTCACGACACCCACCAAAATCGTTTTGCAGATCTTCAGGCATGGAGCAACTACTACCATAGGGTTAACCCTGTGGACCCAAAGTACTTCTGTGATAAGAAAGCTTACGGTACTCTGGATAGAACACGTACCGTTGACAACGTGGAAGAGTATTGGAGGACTTCGGCTATATGGGAGCCACGCCTTACAGAAGGCTTCAAATCTTTCACGGAGTGCTGGGAATTCTTGGCCATGAAAAAGGACAGGTAAGCGAAGAACACTGTCGTTAAATGATTGAATCTTACACTACATTTATCAAGACGCAGGGTCTTCCCTCAGATGGGCCTTCTAACAGCGTATCTACTGGCCTCAGACATCTCATACACTAACGTTGTTCCAAAAGCAACGCCCCTGGAGGTAGGACGGATCATTCATATCATAGGAAAAGAATCTTTCAGAGAGATGATGGTCTTGAGGTTAATCGACAACGAAGGAGATGAGGAAGATACAGCCTTGGCATATGCTAAGTTGTATCAATATCTATGTGACAAATTGACAGAGCCTGTAAAAAGGGCGATAGGCTTTGATGTTTACAGTCTAGACTATTGTCTTTGTAAAAGGTTTCAGTTGGCGTATGTACTGTAAAACCCCAGCACTTGTAGACTTCTTAGTTTTTCTTTCTTTTTCTTTCTTTTATAGACTTAGATCAGGGCTCCCTCCCCTCCTCCCCGGCGCGTATCTTGTACTTTGTCCCCCGCAACGCATATACCTTATTTTCATTGTTCAACCTCTCTCACGTCCTTCTGACTGATATCCAGCTCCATAGCTATCCACGTTTTGGGCTTCCAGCTTCTTTGTTTCTTACAAGAATCGCCCTGGCCTCTCACCATTAGCAAAACCGCCCAATCTGGGTAATGCCGCATAAGGCACCTAATCCAATATAGAGGTTGGCCATTCATAACGTCCACTCACCTATAACATTATGGGGTATGTGGGCGGTACCCAAGACCGGGGTTGTTTCACTGATTTGACATCCACTCCAACAGGGAATCATTTTATAATTACTTCGCCAGAAGAATCTCCCCCTTCGGAGTCTGACTTTGCTCTCAATTCGCATTCTGAGTCACATGACTCACTCACGTGTTTTGAATCACGTGACAGCAGTAAGGTTCCCCATACACCCAACAAGACGCGCCAAGCGGCTACATAGCAATGGCCGCGCCTAGTCTCTATGGTTGTAGATGCGGCAAGACCTACGATGTGGAATCAAGTTTATCTTCTCACCAGCACTATTGCAAGGTCTATATGGGGGATCAAGAGGAAACACGGGCCAATTTAAAGAGAAAATTGTTAGAGCGCCAGTCTTCCAAAAAGAAGAACAAAAAAGAGAAGGCAGGGGTAGGTTTATGATCCAAATATCACCAAAAGAGACTAATAATGCCCTAGAACCGTTCTATTTATGAGATATCCTCTGCTAGTACATCTCTAAGAGAAGGAGAGGAGACGTTGATGGATGTGGGGGGGGTGCGTTTGGACTCCTAATAGTTTCCTTTCTACAGTGTTTGCTCATCATACTTCCCTTTCTGCAGATTTCTGAAACATCCAGTTGCCAACCCAAAGAGATAGATGCACTGAAACCCAGACCTTTGCCACCCAACGTGGTTCAACCAATTATGGATTTGCTCCCAGAAGGCCCCGCTCCATTGTGTGAGCCAGCACCTGAAGCTGATCCAAGTGAGCGGCCCAGTCTATCTCAGGACCCTGGTCCATGGAGAATACCTTCCACTTCTGGAAGGACGTCATCTGAGACTTGGTTTCAGAATATCACGCAGGTAAGGCTGCGTGTTAGACAGACTATACGCACTGCAGCCAATACTTTTGGTTTATATCGAGAATACGAGGATGCCCCCCACAAGATCCCAGACGAACAATTAGATGTGACAGATCTTAGAGAACAAGAATACTCGTTGATGGGCGTATCATCCTCTCCCCAGGGAGGTACCTATAATACAGCACCAGGGGGACTTGGCTCCTATCCGAACATCAGTACGCTTAACTTCCTCCACTGGTTTTGGAACGGTGGTACTACAAAAAGTGTATCAGACCGTGACCGCCTTATCAAGGAGGTTTTTCATTCTCCAAAGGGTTTCAACCCACAAGACATTCAAGTAGCTGAACTACATAAACTCGATGCCCAAATGTCTACCAAAAGTAGTAACTTGGAACCTAGCAAGCCTTACCTAACCTTGGAGTCTGACGGTTGGATAGAAAAGACGGTGGAAATTCCAATTCCAGACAGTATGGCACATGCGGGAGGGGAGGTAGAAGCACCAAAGCTTTCTGTGCCAAATTTTTATTATCGCAAATTAACAAACATTATTGAAACCGCGTTCAAAGATCCAGCAGCTGGGAGGTTCCATTTCATACCCTACAGACAGTATTGGACACCTCAGGACCAACCCGCAGCATCTCCCCAGCGCGTGGTGGACGAGATGTATAGTTCGGATGCTTTTCTGGCAGCTCACGAGGAGGTCCAATGTCTCCCACCGGAGCCTAATTGTAGCCTTCCCAGGGCGGTGGCTGGTCTAATGTTTGCCTCAGATAGTCTTCAGTTGACCAGCTTTGGGGATGCGTCTCTTTGGCCATGCTATCTTTATTTTGCCAATCAATCCAAATGGGAGCGTACAAAACCTAGGGCCAAGGCAGCTCACCATATAGCTTACTTCCCCAGAGTAAGTATTATTTGAATACTCAGCTTTATCAAGACTTATTATTTGCTCAGCTACCACACAACGTCCATGATGTTTTGTCACAGTTCTCAAAAATCAGTACTAGCGCCAAATCAGCTCTCTTGACGCATTTGAAAAGAGAACTCATGCAAGCTTGCTGGTCCTTTTTACTGGATAGTGATTTCAAGAATGCATGGGTGCACGGAATTACTGTTCAATGTGCAGATGGGATAAACCGTCGCTTGTACCCTCGCATTTTCACCTATTCTGCAGACTATCCAGAAAAGTAAGCCAATTATCCCCTACTTACCTTGATCAAAGTTTGTAACTTTACGCACGGTCCATCAGAATGCTTCTCTCTTCGCTTAGGGAGCTTGGACAATGTCCATGTCCAAGATGCTTGATCCCAATGAATAGGGTTTCTGATTTAGGTACAAAATTGGACAGCAAACGCCGTCAAACCCTTTTACGCCTGGATGATTCACAAAAGAGGGACAAAGTCACTCTTTCTCGGACCTTTGTTTACAACCAGGGTAGGAATGTAAACAGTGATGCGGTTGAAAAGATCCTCAGTCAGGAATCCTTGACACCGACTAAGGTAAAAGGTGCATTCCAATTGACTGTGACATTTAACTTAAGGTATAATCCTTTCGTTTTTAGAATGCATTTTCAAACTTTTCCGCTCAGCTGCCTGAGCCTAGAGTTCCTCTAAAGCATGACTTCCGCTTCTTTTTATTTATCATGCTTGTTGTGGATTATATGCACGAGTGGGAGCTTGGTGTATGGAAAGCTCTGTTCATTCATTTGATCCGCCTTCTTACTGCCCAAGGAGCTAAGACCGTAAATGAGCTTAATGCGAGGTTAGTCTTGTCCTAAAAATTTCTCAACACAATTTTGCTGATAGTTCTCTAAGATATCGTCAAACCCCTCCTTTTGGAAGAGACACTATTCGCAAGTTCCATTCTAATGTTTCAGCATTAGCTAGGCTTACAGCGCATGACCTGGAGGATATTCTGTTGGTGAAGTGTCTTAGTTCATGCCCCTTAGAAGGAAAGTTGATATGTTTCTTAGTGCTCAATACCCGCTTTTGAAGGTCTCCTTCCATCTCCCTATAACGAGACACTGTTATCTCTCCTCTTTATCGCATGCTGGTTTCATTCACTGGCTAAACTCAAGATGCATACTGAAGTAACTCTCCTCGCCCTAGGGATAATAACCACCACTCTAGGCCAGCATATGCGTAGATTCAAGTCCAAGATATGTGATTGTATCAAGACATTTGAACTTGATCGTGAGATTGGTGCTCGTTCAAGACGATTGGCTCGTCAAAATCCAACCTCTCCTTCACCTACTGGCGGGAAGAAACAAAAGATATACAACTTATACACCTATAAATTTCATGCACTCGGAGACTATGTATCTTCAATCCTTTGGTTTGGGACGACAGATTCCTATTCCACTCAGACTGTGAAGGACTTTCCAATGCACAAGCTTCTTTTTTATTTATACTGACTTATTCCCTGTCTAGTCTGAGCTTGAGCATCGTACTTCCAAATCTGCTTTTCCTAGAACAAGTCGAAACAATTCAGCCAAGCAACTTGCATCTATCCAAAGCAGGCAAAGTAAATTACACAAAGCCATGTGTCAGGAACAATGTCAGGAACAAGCGCAGTCACCTTCTAGTAGGATAGATCATCTTAAGCTCTCCCAATCTGAGCCAATCTCCGACTCTAACCTAGAATCTCATTATAATATTGCTGTTAGTCAGAAGAACCCTATTCATATTGGTGCGTGGCTCTCACAAAATTCAGAGGATCCTGCTTTGAAGGTATATGTTCATATTTGACTCAGAATCTAATACTAATACTGGTAACAGAATTTTTTACCGGATCTAAGGGATCATATCTTGGCCCGTCTCCTTTGTCTTCCTTATGATGGGGATGAACACAGCTTTACAGCCTCTGACCGGGCTACCATAATTCTAAAGGACAACAAAATCTACTCTCACAAAGTATTACGTGTTAACTACACAACCTATGACGTTCGTCGAGGGCAGGACTCAATCAACCCTACTACACTGCGACGTTATGTTATGTTGGCTGCCCATGACAATCAAACGTTACAAAATTCTCATCCTTTCTGGTACGCCCAAGTACTGGGAATCTTTCACACTTGGGTAGTTCATACAGGTCAAAAATCAAATTCTCCTATCCCACGCAAAATAGAATTTTTGTGGATAAGATGGCTCGGTCCACAACCTGGGCATACTTCTGGATGGAGATCCCTCCGCCTTGATCGGGTAGGCTTCATAACTGAAGAACACAACACACCTAGCTTTGGCTTTTTAGACCCAACACATGTTATCCGAGGTGCCCACCTTATCCCAGCCTTTGTATATGGGCAAACGAACAGGTTCCTTGGTCCCTCCCTGATCCGGAGAGACAAAGTAGAACAGGATTGGGCTTCTTTCTATGTCAACAGGTACGTTCAAACTTTCTCCTTCAAACTTTCTCCCTCATTTTATGTTTTGATATCTTGCAGATTTGTAGACCGCGATATGTTCATGCGTTATTTTGGTGGTGGGGTTGGCCACCGAGGACAAGCCTCTGGAGCTTCCTCTGTCATTCATTGGCAAGCTAGTAAAGGCAATGTTGCACCCCAAGAAACGGCGTCCTCAGAAAAGGAAGAGGAAGGCATTCAGTCAGAAATGGTTTTGGACTCGGATGAGGAATTAGATAGCATTGATCCTGGAGAAGATGAAGAAGAGTCAGATGATGAATTCTGACCACCTGACTGTATATTTAGTACCAATTCAGAAACAAACTAAGGTTTCACAGCTTGAGAGCCTCGCTTGAAGTTGAGTTGAGTCACACCTCACAGTGCAAAGAAACCCCTCACCATTCCTTTGCTCATATGGATATGAAGCTCTCCCCTGCATCCAACTTTTTAACCCTGAGCCAGGAAATGCGGGGAATTTGTAAGGCTCAAGAATGACTGGAGAAAAACTAGTTGAACTCTCAGATGACTTGGAGCGAGAAGAGAAGATAAGGTTGGATGTCACAGTTACAATTCCCAGAGACTATATTACGCCCCCATTTAATATTCTGCCACATCTTTAGTACTATTGAAAGAGGTCCTAAAACTCTCGTTATACCATCCCACGACAATCTGGCCCAGGCTGCTAGGAGTTGGAGACGCCTGCATAGATAGTTTTGGTAATAAACAAGAAATTTTTAGATTTTTTCAAACCAAATAAGAAAAAACTTGGCTATGCTATAGTAGCCTAATATAAGAACTTTGACTAGATTACCCTCATTATGGAATGTTTTATAATAAGTGCAAGAGGCTGGGGAGCGTCTTTTCAATTAATGTAAAGGTAGGCTCATCTTGACCAGCTCCTAAGATTCCTACTTAAGGATTGAAACTAGCTAAAGATCTTGTATCGTTATTCTATTGCCTTATAAGACATTACAAATAAGCTTTGGACGGGTTAGATTCTCACAAAAGCTAACTGCTAAAGGAAGGGCCCAGCGATTTTGCTGATGTATCTCAGGGCCGTGTATCC
>Ga0208992_1000020_pt1 | contig 11844 bp, 6 predicted proteins | sample MedBloCAOM1_O1_FD_187842 | JGI IMG/M metagenome (GOLD analysis project Ga0208992, IMG submission 187842) | Forest soil microbial communities from El Dorado National Forest, California, USA - Mediterranean Blodgett CA OM1_O1 (SPAdes) (version 2) | ecosystem: Environmental > Terrestrial > Soil >...
AAAGGCAGGGATGGGTGGGATAGTATTTATTATTTAATAAAATTCCAGCCATATAGGTCCGTTTTCTTCTATTTAAATATAAAAGGCTCTCTCTCTGCCTTCAGGCCGCCTTTGTTAAATTATCCAAAATAGCTTATCTGTCCCTACCAGCCTTAAATTAATTTGGATTAAAACTAAGCCCCCACAAAGGAGAGTTTATTATTTCTAGAAAGCATGATTTATTACATGAAATAAACTTACGTCATATTTACTTAAACCTACAGCTAAGACCATATAACCTAACTGAGAAATGGTACTAAATGCAATAATTCTCTTAATATCATTTTGTACTAAACCACATGTAGCCGCTACAAATGCTGTTATTGAACCAATTAAAGTAATTACTAATAAAGCAGTAGGACTAAACTCTAATATAGGACTAGTTCTAACTAATAAATATAATCCAGCAGTCACCAGAGTGCTATTTCTAATTTTTATAATACATTTTATTTTATTACTGTGATCTTTTAAAGGCCTAATGGAAAAACACATGATTTTATTTTATATAAGTCCCTGCCTCTGCCTCACGGCCTGGCCTTTTGTGATTTTTTAAAACATTAAATTGTGTAAATATAATATAAAAATAGTTGGACTATATCTTTCACCTTTAGCTTTTTTTTTTCTTCTTTAAATTAAAAATTCTCCTTTCTTAAAGTCATAAGGCAGGACCAGAATCCCTAAAGGCATTTACGTATAGTCTCTAAGGCCTTATAGCCTGCGGGTAAAAAAGTCTATATCCTTTTAAGTCGTTTTTACTAGATAACACAAGGCCAGGCCGTGAGGCAGAGGCAGGTTTAAACTGTTGTTATTATCCCCGCATATAGTAAAATTTTGCAATTACCTTACGGTAAAGGGCTGTCACTCTATCTTTTATTTACATAATTTTAAATTTTATCAATTAAATACTTACTTAATCCGGTTTGTAATCGCGTAACCAGATAAGATTGTATCGGCGTAAGAATTTAGATTTACCTCTAGTCGTACTTCCTGTAATATAATCTTTCGTAAAGTTACGAGTAGGTTTTAAATCTGTAATACCTACTAAATTTGATAATTCTAATCGAGCTGTTTTAGGATTATCATGATATCGTACTTCATTATTATTTAATGTATCAAAAGATACAACAGGCCAATTTTTTTTATATTGCGAATCTAATAATTTTTGTCTATATACTGGATTACAACAAAGATAAACAAATAATTTCCCGTCCAGTATAGCTATAGGGCGATCTAAATTTATATATCTATAAGCTTGCCAAGGATTTAAATCATACTTTCTAGCAAATTCACTAGCACTAGAAAACGAATCAAATACTATCTCTTTTGAATCGGCTAATATAGCCTGAACCTCATTTTCAGGTATTTTAGATAAATCTATACCACTTACATTCATTAATTTTAGGTGTGAAGATGATGGTGATATTGTATTAATTTCAGTTAATACCTCGTCCATTATACGAAGAGATAGATTAAATTTAGAACAAAATATAAAACGTTTATCGACATTTCTATGATAGGTTATAATAAACTTAGGTATACCTAGTGCTATACTCGCTTTATTTATAGAAGAATAACGATTATATATTTCACCTGACTCCTTATATACAGAAATGGGATGAGAACCCTCCCATAAAGAAGGTGTATAAGTGTCAATGTTAATAGCACTAAATGTAAAACTAACAGGTATATTAACCTCATTAATAGGAGGCTTAAAAAAGGATATTACTGCTTGCTCTATTAATTTAACATGAAATTCTGAAAAACAATTTAAAATAAAGATAGATTTAGCATCAAGAAAGACATCCGGGTATTGTGATTCAAATTTGTTAAGATAGTTAGGTACTTTAATACCAGGGTAAAATTTATAATTATTAAAACCTCCCCCAGTGCTACGCATTTCAACTAAAAATCGTTGACGAGCTTTTTTCCATGAATAGAGATACGTATGTAATCGGCTATCAGGATTTATTGTAGAACCAATATATTGACGATCAGAATTTTTATTAATGAACGAGTAAACTAAACTATGATTATTTAATACTTCAGCATAAGTTGAGGATTTAAGTAATGCACAGTCAACTAAATCGGCTTTTTTTATTTTTTCTGATATAAATTGTGAAACAGGAACTTCCGAATCCTTTTTACCTAAAAAAAAAGGCCCTTTTAATAATAAATGTAAACAGTGGTTATCTACGTATGATTTTATTGGACTGTTTAAAGGGATCCAATTATAAAAATGAATTAGTGTATCCTGTGCTTTAACAATTGAAGAGGTAGTTTTCCAAGGGACTGACTTAAGTGTAGGGGATATCATACTACTGTCAGTACTTCCACCTAAAAACATAGAATAGTTAGCTTGACCTCTATTTAGATACACGAATTCCTTTTGACCCTTAGGATCAATTAAAGTAAAATTAAAATTAATAAAATTTAAAATTAATTTGAGCATTTTGGCAGCATGGATTAAAGCTGATACAGGTGTTGGCTAATTAATATTTTTCAAAATATACTATTTTTATAAAATACTTTGCGTTATATATTAAATATATTTCAAGAAATTATAGGACTTTATTTTACTTTTTGTAAAAATCTTAACGTAAAGTCTCTGAAGATAATATTTATTTATTTATCTTGCTGGTTATTCTATTATTGAGATTTTAACTTATATATTTAAAATATTTAATTTTTTCAATAAATGTATGGGTTTTGTTTATTCCTATTAAATTACTTTACTCTGGCTCCTGCCCACCTGCCCGGCCCCCACTCCCTTAGGCCCTAAGGGCCTAAAGGCAGTGAGGACTGGGCGGGATGGCTTGCTAGCACCCTTCGCTCGCTTAGTTTCCTAATGGGAGATAGACCCTAAGGCATAAAGGCAAGGATGGGGGAGGCCTTGTTATATTTAAGTACTCTAATATTTTGCAAGATATTCCAGCATAGAGTTAATTATTTATGTTTGTACATAAGAAAGGCCCAACTTTTGTAATAAAAGAAATTTATATTATTTTTACCTATATTTTATAATAATGTTCCTATTTTATTATTAAATAACTATACCCAAAAAGTGTATATCACTAGCACGCATCCCATTCTGTTCCTCCCTATCCCTCCCCGCCCTTAAGGTATTAAGGGCGAAGGGCGAGGGCTTGCTCCGCACCCCTTTAGGCCTTAAAACGAAAAATTTAACATCCTGTGCCTAATTATCGTTGCGACTTCGACCCTCATGCCTCGCTCTGTTAAGTATACGGCCCTGAAGAAAATAAGGCTTGCTCCGCATATGATCTTTGAAGTTTTAGGTGAGGGTGGTCGGGTTAAGCGATAAAAAGAGGCGAGGTGGCAGAAAGCTTAAGATTAAAGGAAAAAGGCGAAGGGCGAAGGGGATAGGCGAAGGTAATAATGTACCACACGCCGCCTACCTATTTTTACCTTCTCGCCTTTATGGGATTATAGGAAAGGGTTCTGGGGCTGTAGATATATTTAATTTATAGAGCATTGAAGGAATAAAATAAGGTTCCACTAAATATCTTAATTTTGATAGATTTTCAGATTTACCACTAAACCTAATTCTCCAACATACTACCTTATTTGACTTAATTCTACGTTTTGTTGTAGCTAATAAATCAAAATGTTCTTTAAGTACACTTATTAATAATTCTACCTCAGATAAGGTAAAGTTATCAGTACAAATATCTATTGTTTTATTATAGGTATCCCAATAACCATCTCCCATTATCCAATGAGCTAAACCTATAGGAGTCAGTAACTCACCAATATTTAAAGGGACTATTTTAATAAATTTATTATTTTCTTTATTAAAAATATACCATTGTTTATGAACTTCTGTTAAAGAAACTAAAGCTCTAGATGCAAAATGATATTGACTAACAGGTTTTCCTGTTTTAGGATTAGGCCAAGGGTAAGGAGGATTTTTGCTACAAATAGCACTATAAATATCTTGCCATAAAAACATTACATGTTCTTTAGATTTTAATGTTATAGCAAATTGAGCATTTGTGTTAGGTTTAGGTAAACCATTTATACCTTTTTTATTAAATCGCAGATGACCATCACCTAACAATTCTCCCATCATAGCTTTTTGCAATTTATCTGGCAACGGGACTAAAGGTAAATTTTTACCTATAAATCTACCTTTGTGATCTCGTCCTAAGAAAATTGGTAAAACACTAATTTTTATCATAGAAATAAAATCAAAATGTTTATAAAATATATAAAAATCTACTATAATAAAATGTTGATATAAAAGAACTAAATAGTAAATTAAAAAGGTAAAGTATAAAAAGTTTATTTTCTTTGGATTTGTCCAACCTTCCATCGACCCTGGTAACCAACTATGCAAAGGTATTTGTGCAGATTTGGCCATAGCACCAGTAAGCAATAATAATCCAATTATGGTAATAGCTGTTTCATTCATAAAAGGTACTAGATTGAATACAGTAGCATAATCTAAAGATCCAAATAATGCAAAAATAGCTAAAAATCCAATACTTAACCCCATATCACCTACTCTGTTCATAGTGAAAGCCAGTATAGAAGCCTTATTAGCTTGAATTCTAGTCCACCAAAAGTTAATTAATAGATAAGAAGCTACTCCAATCAAATCTTAAAAATAAAGAAATTTTAAATTAATAATTTTGGCTAGATGGCTCCGCTCCCGCCCGTAAGGGCATAAGGCCTTATGGGTGGAGCAATCCTTAAGGAAGGCTAGGCCCGCCGCCCCAATGTAATTGGGGGACGAAATACGGTATTGCTCTGGCTATGCCCGCGCACCCGCGGGCTAGCCATCCCTAGCCCTCGCCGGGGTGTTGCTCTCCCATCCCTGCCTTAAGGCGAAGGGATGGCCTTAGGGCGAGGGGCATCCGCACACGAACCCGCGGGCATGCGTCCCTGCCTTAAGGCGAAGGGATGGCCTCAGAGCAAGCCGGAATATGGGATTGGGATGGCGGGCGGGAGCCAGAGCAATAGACCTAATGGGTGGCCTAATGGCAGGCCGGTGGGGGAGGCAGACCTTAATTTAATTCAATAGATTAACTGCACAAGCGAAAAAATCTTCTATCATTTTAACTAATTAAAGTGATTACAAGATAAGGCCTCGCCCTATTCCCTTATGGTAGCCTTATGTGCTAGCAACCCTTAAGGGCGGGCGGGCTGGCATAGCCAGCCCGCCCTCCCTTAAGGGAGGGACGGCAGTGTTAGTCTTACACTAGCAATTAATATTATTAACATTAAAATAGCCTTTTCTTTATTTTCCTGTACATTGACTACCTATTAGGGTTTATGTCAAGCCTTGGATACTGTGTGTTAGGCCTAAATTCTAAAGAATAGGTGTTTAGATATAAATATTATACTGCCTCACGGCCTTTATTTGTATTAGATATTTAAGGATCTTAAGGCCCTAACAGTTTAGATTTTGACTGTGCATTAAGCACCATTTCAGGCACCCATTATTGTACCAGTCGATCGCGAATCGGAAATGAACCCGACGAATCTATAAATAAGGCCAATTTTTTTGATCGTTTTCAATAATGTCGCAAAAAAATGTATTAAAATTAGTAATTATATTTGCTATAGCGCTAAAGTCTTTAATCAGGATAAGATATTTATCTTTAACTTAAAGTCCTTGCATAAAACAATTTTAAAGGCGGGCATAGCCTCCCTCGCCGGCCCATTTATAATTAAGGGCCGGATTATGGTACAGGGCGAGGCGCTCTAAGAAAAAAAAACCAAAATTTATTTATGAGTTTCCAACCTTAGATGATAGACGAATAAGCATATACTAATTTAATTATCTTTATTCTCCATTTCCGATTTTTTAAAGATTTATCATTTTTTTACTATGGTTATACCCCATACCTCCCTGTCAGAATTAAGGTATAGTAAATTGTTAATAATCTCCTAACTTATAATGTAAAGAAGGTAAGATTAATGGTTTAACTATTTTAGAAAAAATAGGCATAGATTTAGTCCAAATATATATAACCTCTCCTTTATTGTAACCTCCTGAGTGGACACTAGCTTTAATTTGATATTTTTTATGTAAAATATCACAAACATATTTAAGTTCTCTAGATGTAAAAGAATTAGTGGCAATTTTTGCTCCTTTACCCAATTTAGAACCATCGTCTGAAAACCAAATAGCTAAAGCTAGAGGACTTAAAATTTCTTCAAGATTAGCAGGTATCACTTTTACATATCTTTTAACTAAAATATTTTTATCTCTCCCGTCCTGCCGACCTGCCATTAGGCCGTTAGGGTATAAGGTTTCAAGGCGTTGCTCCGCACCCCTATCTCCTAAAGAGGAAGGGAGGGATGTATTCACAGAAAGGTTATTTTCTTTATCCGTCACGAGTGAATTAAGGGAGTCTAGTTTATAGAACATATCATGAAGCCAATTAAAACTAGAAAAAGTATAAGAATTTATACGATAATGAAAAAAGATTTCTCCGTTTTTTCTAATTCTTTTATGAAGTTTAGGAGTTTGAGTACTACAATAACCTCTATTAGCTAAATAAGAATGAAACCACATCAAATATTCTACATTTTTATTTGATTGTTCAAATATTACTCTAGTACCTTTCCCATTTGTTCTTTTTTCTAAATGAGTATCACCCAAAGTGGATCCCACTATTATACTAATTATATCGATATTATGAGGTCCTATTCGTTTAGAGGAAGACATTTTTGCGCTAATGGTATAAAAACCCCTTTTAGTTATTAAGGGTATTTCTACCTCGTATTTATTATTACGGGTGCGGAGCAATACACACACATCTAGGTTAGTTATGCCCACCTTATTAGATTTGGAGGCAAAGCAATTATTATATTTTTCTAAGACTGATGTGGTGTTGCTCCGCACCCGATTAAGCGAAAACATCTTAATAAAACAAGGCCCAAAGCATTGAATAATATCAGTATTTATATAAATTTGAAGATTATCAAAATTTAACCATTTAAGGCATTGTAACATACCTTCCCACTTTTTAAACTATTTATTAAAAATAAAAAAGCAATATTACGATAAGCTCCCTAACTTATAAAGCATAGAGGAGTGAAAATGAGCCTTTGTCAATGTTACGACTTTAGGTAATTCTCTTTTAGGAATTACAATCATCCATTGTCCAGGTCTTTTCAAAGTTTTTCGACTATATAAATTAAAATTATTTTCAAGAGCTTTTATTAATCTTTCAACTTCTTCTGGCCCTTAAGGGATAGTATAGCTATGTGTGTAAATTTAACTCTCCGTTAAAACCTGAACCACCATCATCCATTATCTGTTGCTCTTGCTCTCCCTCCCTTAATCCCTTAAGGGCGGGCTGGCTATGCCAGCCCTAAGGGGCTTAATTATCGAAGCGAGCAGGCCTAATGGCAGGGACGGGTGCGAAGCAAAACCCGCACCCCTTAAGGCCCAAAAAGCTAAACCTGAAGGAGTTAAAATTTTACCAATGTTTTGAGGTACTACTTTAACATTAGCTACGTAAAATAAGGGCTTCGCTTGCTCCGCACCCGCCCATAAATAATTAAAACAAGGGGTGCGTGTTTGCCTTTAGGCCCCGGGCCCTTATTCCGGCCCTTAAGGGAAAGGGGCTTGCTACGCACCCGCGGGCCTAGCCAGAGCAAGAGCAACAACATTCTAGTTTTAAAAATTAGACTATTATAAATCCTTCCAGTTCTTTTATCTGATTTTCTATTAGTAGATTTAGGAGGAGTTAGAGTATAATCTTTTCAAAGATTAAATAAGAAATATAAATACTCTGTGGCCTTAAGGCAGAACGGTACTACTTTGATCACCTAACATTACTGTTTGGTGTGGCCTTTTCTATACTCAGATTCCCTAACATGAGCCCAATTAAGATGTCTTTAAGATAGTCAGTGAAAACTAAAGGACTGTCAGAATTAGTTCGTTTTGGCCCTTAAGGGAAAGGTGTACTTCCTCTCTGCCTTAAGGCCAAAAGGTAGAGGAAGAAAATGGCTTGTTAGCCCGAAGGCAAAAGGGCAGTATAATCGAATTAATTAGATCTTCCTGCTTTCCATTCTAATTTTATTTTTTTTTTAGAATAAATAGAATTTAGGATTATATCTTAGGATTTTTAATTTTTCCTTACTACGTATAATCTCTGAGGAACTCTTTCAAACAAATTTGTTTTATTTAATTTCCTGCTGGTAATTTATTTAAACGTTCCAGCATATAGTAGATAATATTTAAATTTTACTTTAAATGCTTAGGCCGGGGGTGCGCGTGCGGAGCAAGAGCAAAAAATTTGACCTACAAATAAAACAAAGAAGTTAGCTCCTGAAACTAAGATTAACATAAAGAAAGTGAATAAGGATAAATATGAGAAAAATCTTTGGTTGTGCGGATCTTCACCCATATAGTTAACTGAAAATAAATGAATTAATGTAGAAATATATAAAACAGGAATAAACATTGATACTGTTAAAGAATCAAATAAAAATTCCCATGATACAGACATATTTTCAGAATCAATCCAACTAAGTAATTGAATTGAGACCGGAGAACCACATATTCCTACTTCATAGAAAGCGATAGAAGCTAGAACCGATGCTAAAAATAAACATGAAATTGTGATAACATGTGATCCAGTTACACCCACTTTCCTTCCTATTAATCCTGAAACAATAGAACCTAATAATGGTAGTATTAAAATAGATAGATACATTATGTTCTAAGTGAAATATTTCCTCTTAATCTATAGTAAGCTACTAATATACTTAAACCAATAACTGATTCAGCACCTGCAATAGCAATAATGTATATTGCAAATGTTTGACCAATATTATCATCAAACCCAAAACTAGATATTAGAATTAATAAAGTAACAGCTAAAAGCATTATTTCTATAGAAATTATCAATAAAATAAGATTTTTTCTATTTAAAATAAAACCTAATATACCTATTAAAAATAAGAATAATGACAGATTCATAATAATTGTTTTGTTAATATCCTTAGGGTACCATTAATAAAAGATAAAATGCATAGCTTTAATTAAAATAAAGAACTACGATCGCAACTAAGATTGTTAATCTTTTAAATAGACCTGGCTTATTATATCCTTACCTCTTTGCCAGGATCTTCCAGCCATAAGGCTACTAAGTATAAGGGGTTTAAAGCAGGTGGCTGGTTAGGCTTGTAAGTTTTAGGCAGGGCAGCCCAGGTAAAAGAAGAGGAACAATCACTTTCCTTAAAAGAAGTCATAATAGGTCGGATTCTAATATTGCATACAAGGCCGGGAGGCAGAGAGCAAGGCCAATCATTTCTACCCCTTTCAAGAATACCATAGATTTTAAAGATAAAGGCTCAAAGCTCTTGATAATATAAACGTCATAACATTAAATTCTGTGCCTCCCCCGCCGCCCTTCGCCCGCCCTAAAGGTTAGCTAGCACTCCCCGCCCTTAAGGGGTAGGCCTGCCCCTAACGGGCTTGGGGTAAACAGGGTTGGAAGCTAGGCCTTCTGTACTTATTGCAACTTTTTACTATCAAAATAGCTCAGCACGTCCCTCTACCATTGGATCGTTTTAAGAATTCTAAATTATTTATTTTTCTAGCTGTGATTTTTAATATAAGACCTGTCCTCCATTCCTTTGCTCTATATCTTGTGTTTAATGAAAAAAGTTGACTGTAGCGCCATACCTCCTGATAGGGATAAAAAAAAAAAATAAATCTAGCTCTTGCTCTCCTCACCTATCTCTTTAAAATAAAATCCACAGAAGTAGAAGAGGCTTAGCGTGAATATGTGAGTATAGGGTTGTTTATGGATAGAATCCAAGGAAGCCAAGGTTTAAAATAAAAAAAAAAAGGGTTATATCTTTTTTTGTGACTATATGAAATAAAAATTTGACCGAACAAGCTGAACATATCAATTCCAATTTACTCAAGTAAAGTAGTCTAATCGAATTATTTATTTTAAATATATTTAAAAAAGGAATAGACTCAGCGTAACCTGTAGAACATACTATATTCTTTTTTTTTACAAATAAGTCTAAAGAGGAAGCGATAAACCTAATAAAAATTGAAGTAAAAGAATAGTATACTGCCTTCCTGCCTTGTTCTTTTTGTTCGAGCCCTTCCAGATTCGAACTGGGACCTCCCTAATTGACAATTAGGTACTCTACCATTTAAGCTAAGAGCCCTTATATAAGAAAACATAAAAAAAAAAGACAATTATTATAAATTTAAGCGTAACTCCTATCCCATTTATCCGTACTCACCCAGTTAAATTTGTTTAATTTTTTACAAACGGTAAAGGGGAGAGCCAGGCTATCCCTTAAGGGCCAGAAAAGTAAAATAGATTAAAAAGTAAATAGGGAAAATTCCTTATGTAAAAGGACAGAAAGTGAGAAGATATTGAATTATTATTTCAAGATACGATACTGCCTCCCGGCCTTGTTAATATCTTTAATTCATTTATGCCTATCGGCCTTGTGAGATAATTTTGGTTTTTTGGGCTCTGCATCTACTACTCTCCGTCCCTTCGCCCTAGCCCTAATGGGCGAGGGCGAGGGCAAAAAATAAATTATTTGAACTAACAGACCTTTTTTTTATATGAGAGAATTAGAATTTGTCTATTTAATTACTATCTCTTTTAAATTTTAGTGGAGGAAGAGAAAGGCAAGAAGTAGAATTAGAAAAAAGGCAAGCGAATAGCAAGTAGAATAATTATTAAAATATTTAGTTTTAAGATAAATTTAACTCTGCCTCCCGGCCGCCTATTATAATTTTCCTGACTAATCGCAAATTTTGCCGCCTCTTTTCCTAAAAAGTTAAAAAAAGATGAGTACTGCATTCGTCTTTTCCATTTTTCGACGCCATAGCATTAAGACTCTCATTAAGAGAAGAAAAAAAGAAAGGAACTAGAAGGCCTTAAGGCAAAGTCGGATCTTTCTTCACCTTTATTTATACTCGTGTGATCTTACCTTTTTATCGACCACCTATTTTCTTATATATAGCAGTGGACTAGCAAAACCAAGTATAAATATTATTTATCAAGTAAAAATTTATATACTAAACAAATCATTGAAGAAGGGCTTAACTGCGAGGATAATTCTTAACTCTCGCGTTTTTTAGATGTCTATCTAATTAGTAAACATATCATGATGGGGGTAAGATAATTAATAAGATATATCATTCTTTTGTGCCTTTTGTTCATACCTATTAACCTGATAGAGATTAGTAACACTTATTCGGGGGATAGGAAAGAAACCACACTTTAAATTATTATCCATTAAGAAAGAGAAAGTATCGCTTCCTTATCTTAAGGGAGAGGCGAGCCGAAACTAAAAAGGAATAGAGATTGGAAGTACAAGGAGTCTTTTCTGAGGATTGGATTACATAAAAAAAAATGATTTATCATAATATTACAGAAATATCTTAGAAAAAAATTAGTCCTTCAATGTCACAAGTTAGTTAGCAAATGGGCCCTAACGGCAGGGAGAGTTTGTGTGTTTAACATAAAAAGATTACATGGCCGTGAGGGGTGTTGCACCCCGGCCCCTATCCCTTAAGGGCAGGCGGGTGGGAGCCAGGCTAGTACCCGCCGCCCTTATGGGATAGCGGGCTAGCCATCCGGCCCCCCTCTCGCGCCTGTCCCGCCATAAGGCCTTAAGAAAACAGGGCCGATACCGGGGCGGGCGGGAGTTGCTCTTGCTCTCCCTTCGCCTTAAGGCAGGGACGCACCCGCACCCCAGAGCAAAAGAAACAGATAAGTAGATAAATGAAGTTAAAGGTGATTAGCTAAAAAAAAGGCTAACCGTTGACCCTTCAATTTTTGG
>Ga0208992_1000021_pt1 | contig 11459 bp, 24 predicted proteins | sample MedBloCAOM1_O1_FD_187842 | JGI IMG/M metagenome (GOLD analysis project Ga0208992, IMG submission 187842) | Forest soil microbial communities from El Dorado National Forest, California, USA - Mediterranean Blodgett CA OM1_O1 (SPAdes) (version 2) | ecosystem: Environmental > Terrestrial > Soil >...
GCAGCCCCTGCTCCACCAGCCACGCCAGCGCCGTGGGCGAGAGACTCAGCGCCTGTTGCACTCTCGCCGAGGCCATCGTGCACGCCGAGGTACCGCGCAGCGGCCTCACGATGACACCTGCGGCGGATTGAGCATCGGCATGTCGGTCAGGAACATCGGTGCGTCACCGGGCGACCAGATGCCCGGCGGGACCCGCCACCAGGAATCCCAGTGCTGACGGCCGGAATCGATCGACCGCATCCCCCTCATTTCCTTGCATCCCCAGCGCTCCAGCGTGTCGAGGATCATCGAATGCATGATCATCGGTGCTGTCGCCCCCGGACCCTGCTCCCCGTCCAGGTGCGGATTGCACAGGGCGTACAGCACCTCTACGCGCAGATGTGGCGTAGGCACGAAATGCCCGTCCCGCCGCACCCGGAACAGCAGCGGGCGTCCCCGCTCCACCGCGTCCTCGTGGGAGGCGGTCGGCTCGCGTGCCAGGTAGTCCATCAGTGCGTCAGCGATGATCCGGACCTGATTGCCCCGCTGTCGCGTACCCGGCATCAGGCCCGAGTCCCGCTCCGCCATCAGCAGGCCCGGCGCGAAGCGCACCGGCGGCCGGTCGATCACCCACGCGGCAGGCAGCATCAGCGCGTGCACGCAGCTCGCCCGGGCGAGCAGCAGCAGGGTCTCGGGTGCGACGTCCAGGGCGGTGGCCGCCGCGCTCAGTGTGAGGGTGAAGCCGCCTGCCGCGTCGGGCAGTGGCGCCTCAAAATGTGTCGTAGATGACATGGTCAGCTAGGCTAGTCGAGCGCTGCTACACCTGTCAATATCAGGCTACATCGCCAGCTACATGCTTTGAATGCAGGCTACATAGACTGTCTGTTACTGCCGTTGTCACGGTTCGGTAACAAAAATGTCCCCATTTTGGTCTATTTACCGTCCTAATAGGACTGTTTGAATCGGCCGTTTTAGTAGCTTTTTTGTATTGGATAACTGGCATAGTAATGGTCCGAGGTGCCTTATGGACCACGAACAAAACTGTAGCTGGTCCCCACTCTCAGTAGTCATAGCAGGTGGCGAGGGTGCCTCAAGATCATCTGCAAATGGTGATGGTCCAGGCGTTTCGGACATCGCTCGAATGCCCTCCAGCGGGCCCGCAGGGACGATGGGACGGACTGGCTGGCAGCGCGTTGCCAAGTCTGACCTGCGCAGGTCTCAGGACGAACGACAGGCGTCACCACGGGGGCGGCCACGACGGGCGAGGCACGCCGGTGACGGCAGGCTCCGGCCGTCGTTCGGCGCTCTCTATAGGGGAGAAAACGTGACGGTCGTGGACCGGACCACGAGCATTTCGAAAACGCACACAAAAATTGCTACAACTTGTGATTCAGCTCTTGTAGTAGCTGGTTTATTGGTCTTGTAGTAGCACTCACTGCTACGTGGTCCGGTCCACAAGGGGGTACGTGGAGACGTAAGACCAGGAAGAACCGATACAGAAGGGGACCACGAGCTCTCACACTCGTGGTCCCCTTACTGGCTAAGAGACCTGATGAGCTGGGCATAGCCTGGTATGTCCGATTGCGTGCTGGACCACGAACGGGCCTCAGGGACCATTAACTTACTAAGTAGTTTCCGATGCAACCAACTTGGCGGTAACGGTGAGTGATACTCAATTTGACATGAACTCGGGGTCATGATATGTCTAGTTATTACTCTCCGACACCAAATGGCTACTACCTGTATATGAAATGGGGGGTCGGCGCGCGCGCGCCCGTGATACAGACAACCGATCGTTACCGTCAAATGCCTGACTTGGCATATACGGCCACCGCGCGGCTCGCCGTCACGATCGGACGGCCCGCCTACGCTGGTGTGCGTGCGTGACGAGAAGGACTGGCAGGCGCTGCCCGGATCGGACGAGGCGTTCCACGCCCGGCTGCGCGAGGCACTGCCGCACTACGGGTCACCGGACAAGCGGCCGATCCAGTTCGCCGAGGTGTACGCGGAACTGCTGGCGACCTCGGCGGCCCGGGCGCAGTGGCTGGGCGCGCTGCTGGCCGATCAGCTGGCCCGGGAGGGCTACACCGGCCTGGTGGGACACCGCTTCGGCATCGACCCCGAGGGTGGCGGCGAGGTGGCACTGTCGGAGGAGGCGCGAACCCTGGTGAAGCTGGAGGCCGCCGAGCGGGACCGGGCGGAGCGGCTGGCCAAGGACGGCATCCGGATGGGCATCGAGGCCAAGAAGGTGGATGTGCTGCGCGCCTACGCGCGGACCATCGCCGAGATCGCCAAGGCGACCGCGATGGAGCTGGGTTTCAACTGGTCGGATCCCTCGGTCCGCAGGGCGGCGCAGCGCGCGGTGCTCGCGGCGCGGCAGAATCTGGGGGAGTCCTTCACCTCGCCGGACCGGGCGGGTCCGCGTATGACCGATGAGGAGCGTCAGCGTGCGCTGGAGGCGGGCTTGCCGCCGGTGACGTCGTGAGGCCGCGTCCGCGCGTGTTCAAGCGGGCCGATGGCTGGGCGGTCCGGCTGCCGGTGTTCGGGTTCGGCGTGGCGCACGTGGAGACGGGCCTGCCGGACGCGGACGCGGCGCGGGCATATCTGCGGCATCGGGAGCAGCGCGGCGGCAGCGCGGCCTGCGAGATGGAGCGGGCTGGCGCACAGATTGAGCACGGTGGGGGAGACTGGACGGGAGGGGTGATCTGGTGATGACTGGCGCGGTGGTGTTTCAGTCGGAGACGGTGCATGTCTGCCGTCCGCCTTGTGGCGGCCCGATGGCACACATGCTGTATCCCCGGGGCACGGTGTGGCGCTGCGACTGTGATTGGACGTGGGTGTCACTGGGTCTTCAGCGCGGGCCTTTCCGGGGCGGGTATGAGGCGCTCGCACTGGGGTGGAAGCGGGAGGGGCATCGGGCGCGGCGTCGCCGCGAGCTGGCGGAGACGTGTCCGTGACGCGTCATCAATCGAATCGGGAGATGACTGATGGCCATGTACCGCAAGCTGCCTGTCGAGGTCGAGGCCCGGCAATTCGAGGGTGGGGCGGCGAATGCGGCTCCGCTCATCGACTGGATGCTGGCCAGCGGCTGTACCGCGACATGGAGTGAGGCGTACGAGGCGTGGGAGTCCGAGGATGGCGCGATGAGTCACCCGGCCAGGCCGGAGGGCATCACCATCCGGACGATCGCGGGCGACATGTCGGTTCCACCCGGCGACTACATCATCCGTGGTGTGGCAGGCGAGTTCTATCCATGCCGACGTGACATCTTCGAGGTCACCTACGAGCCCGCGAACGGCGCCGTCACGAGCGCGGCGCCGTTCACGCTGTGGTGCGAGATGCGGGCACCGGGGCGCTCGGTGCGGTCTGACTCGGATTGGACGGAGCGGGCGACACGGGAGGCGATCGGGGCCGTGCTGGAGGTGTGGGCACATCATCCGGACGCGGTGGGCCGCGAACACGGGGACCCGGTCGTGACGATCGCCCAGAGCCTGTTCTTCGAGGACACGGTGGGCATCGTGGCGACGCTGAGCGAGGTCGCGGCGCAGTGAGCAGGCGGCTTGTCAAGCCTTGTCAGGTAGGCTAGACTCACTTCGTTGGGTTGTAGCTCAGAGGGCAGAGCGCGGCTAAAACCCGGTCAGCACGGTGAGAGTAGTTTGGTGGAGGCCGCCGCCGATCTCGCCTAGCGCGCAGGTTCGAATCCTGTCAACCCTCGGCAGTCACCCTCGTGGTCACCTGGCAGGCCACGGGGGTGACTTTTTACTATGCCTTGATGTCCGGAAAGGCTTCTCGTGAAGATCGTCAGAGCCGTCCGGACCTGCGTCGCCTGCCCGTCGGAGTGGAATGCCTGGACTGCTGATGGCCAGTACCTGTATCTGCGCTATCGATTTGGCTGCGGCACCGCCACGAAGTACATCGATCAGCACTTCTGCGACCGGCACGAGACCGGTCTGATCGTCGCCGAATTCACGTGGGGTGACTGGCTGGACGGCGAGATCGATCTGGACCAGTTCTGCGAGTTCGCGGATCTCGACCTCGGACACCGGCTGCGCTGGTGGCTTCGTTGGCCCTGGCGCGCGCTGCGCGCCTGGGAACGGCGTCGACCGCTGTGATCGACCGCGTTCAGTCCTCATCCCACATCTGGACGGTGTACTTGCCGGAGACGGGACTGCGGTAGTAGGTGGCGCCGGGTTCGTCGGAGTAGACCCGGCCCGGCCCGAAGACGCTGCCGCGCACGGTTCGGTAGGTGCGCCGCGCGGGGACTGGCTCCGCGTTCGCGTCCTCGTTCCGGTCGCCGGGGGTCTCGGGTGCCGATGTGGGCGTGTTGCGGAAGGTGGCCACGGTGTAGCGGACGCCGTTGCGCTCGTTGGAGTTGTCGATGCCGGTCACGATGACCTCGACGGTGGTGCCGTCGGCCTTGGTCACGGTGACACGGCCGTGGATGTGGATGTCAGCGGCGGGCCCGACGATCATCCAGTCGCTCGCGGCGCGAGTGAACACGGTGCGCCCGGCTTTGACCGAGTCGAAGACGAGTTGGGCTTTGGCTTTCGCATCCATGTTGCTAGCCTAGCCGAGTTACCTCGACTGGTCAAGCTTCGGTGGTTCGTACGGTCGCACACCGGGGCGATACTGGTAGCCATGACCGATCGAGCCCCGTTCCCTCACTGCGACGCCCGGATCCTGCACGCGCCAGCCGAGTGCACGTACTGCGCGCGGTACCCCGACCTGCACGCCCTGCGCGAGGCGTGGGGCATCGCGCACACCGGCCACACGCCGGTCGGCGACGAGATGCCGTGCCCGGCCGACCACGCCCGGCCAGCGGGCAGCAGTTCCGATCACCGGCGGTGGCCGGGCAATCGACCGGGCGGGTACTCGCCGCCGCCCGGTTTCGCGGATGAGTGGCTGGATCCCCAGCTGATCGACCTGGGGGGCGATCCGGTCGGCGAGGGGATGATCATGCGACTGGGCCGCCGCATTCGGGGCGAAGGCCGGTTGAGGTGAGATCATAACGAAGCACTCAGGCGGTACCTGAAAGGTTCGCTCCGTTCGGCCTACTTGGTGAGTCCCGCGTCCAGCACCGATGCATCAGGCGTCGGCTGGATCAGAGACGTGAGCAGTGCGACGGCCTCGCCGCACCCCTTGTGTCCGCGATGGCGCCCGTGCATGGTGAGCCGCTCGATCTCGGCACGCACCTGCGCGACTGTCGGATTGTGGACGTCGAAGGTCACGCCCCGCTCGGCGAGGAAGCGCCGATTGCCTTGCTGACCAATGGTGTTGATGCGTTGGTCGGCGGGCTCGTAGCCGCCTTGCGGGTAGGCGATCACCGAGTTGCCCGGTGGCGCGACTGGCAGCCCAAGGCGCGCATTGAGCAGCCCGTAGTGCTGGCCGGTGCCGTAGACGGAGTTGGATCGTATGGTGCCGAACTCCATGAACTGCGCCATCGGGTCGATCTTCACGGCTTCAGCGCGGGCGGGATCCACCATTTGGCTGGCCAGCTTGCGAGTGTCGAACGGTCCGGCGAGTAGGCCGCGCCGGTCGGCATCCTTGATCATCACGTAGTAGGGCATCACGTTCTCCTCGGGGTTCACTGGTCGCGAAGCGCGGCCTGTCGAAGGGCGGCGCGGGTGCGCTGCCGCCGGTTGCCGTGGTTCTGCGGTCCGGCGGCGCCGGAGCGGCGCAACGCCTGGACACGCTGAACGCGGGCCCGTTCGGCATCGGTGCGGGCGGGTCGCTTCATGGCTGCTCACGTCCGTTCGTGGTGAGGTTCGAGCGCGCGAACCGGCGCCCGGCGGCCGTCCAGCCGTCGCCTCCGCACTGGTAGCACATGCCGCCGTGGCGGTGGCCATGCACGGTGAGGCCGGTGCCCGCGCACCGGCGCGCACAGGTACCGGCTCAGTCGCACCAGGACGATGTCGCGCTGGATCACCAGCGCGTCACGTCGGGTGGTCCACGCGTCGTAGCGGCCGCTGAACGCGGTGTCGATCCCCAGTGACGGGATGGTCGGCGTGTCGGCGTGCAGCGCGGTGAACGCGGCGTCGAGTTCGACCAGCTCGGGGAACTGGTGGCGGGCGGTCGGCGCGGTGCTCATGAAACGAATATAGCCTAGCTATCCAGGCTCGTCAAGAAGCACGCTCCAATGGTCTATTCCTTTGATCGGACAGCCTTGATACGGTCGTCGGCGTCATCACATCACCGCACCTGGGAGGACCGCGATGAACCTGGATCCGGACACGATTGACGACGACCCCGAGGGTAACGACCGCGACAGTGGCGGTTACCGCTTCTGACCCCAGAACGCCAATGGCCGGTGACCTGATCAGGTCACCGGCCATTGGCGTTCTCCGAGTCGGGAATCAGATCTTTTTACGCGTCATCCTGGGCTTCTGCGGCCCCCTGGGCTTCCTCCGCCTTCCTGTTGGCCTCGGCTATCCAGGGGTGTCGGTCATCGAAAGCCTTCTGCTGCCGCCGGAAGTGGTTCTGGGCGCCGGTTACGGTCCCGGCGTGCTCACCAAGGTGCGCGTTACGACTCGCGTCATCGGTCTTATCTTTGCCCATTACATTTCTCCATTCGGTGAGGGATCGTCCATGAATCCGCTCGGAGCCGATTCGAAGGCGCGGACGATGTCGCGCGCCGGAGCGGCCGGAGCGGAGATCTACTCGCGCACGACTACGACGTCAGGATCGGGGATGCCGTGATGCCGGGCGAACACCTCTCCAGCGGCGTGGTAGCTGTCCGCGTGGCCGATCACCTCTTCGGTGTCGGCATCCTCGATCCACATGCGGCGTCCGTCCCGCCCGACCCGGCCACTGTGGCCACCCCGGGCACTGACCAGTGCGCTGCCCGGCGCCACGATGTCAACGCTGACCCTGTTTTTCACGCTTGTTCGCTCTCTGCGGCCACGGCGGGCCGGTGCTCGATGATCTCGTTGATCTTCACTTTGTTGTCCCAGCCCGGATCGGCCTTGACCGTGATCGTGGTCTTGTTGACCTTCACCACGGTTTCCCAGCCGTGCCGCACCCGGATCTTGTCGCCCGGCCGGATCGCGGCCACATCCACCGGGTTGTACCGGCCGTCCGCCCTGGCCTGCTCTAGGAACGTCGTCCAGTGCGCGATCTGCGCGTCCAGGTCGATCGCCGCCAGCAGCAGCCGATCCCGCCACCCACCGGTGGCCGGGGGCGTCACGTCGGTGGTGTAGATCTCGCCCCGGTTGTCGCGGAAGTTGCGCGTATGCCCCTCCAGTTTGCGCTGTACGTCGCGCCGGTCGGACTCCAGCTGCTCGACCCGGCGGACCACCAGCATCGGATTCTCGCGGTGGAGCATGTGCGTGGCCGCGCTCTGGGCACCCTCGGCGGTGTAGGCGGCCTGCCTGCCCAGGTCGATCGCCTTGTGCGTCAGGTCGTGTACGCGGTCCAGGTCGCGCAGGTGCCGGGGCGCGCTGTGATGGTTCATCTTCACCGGCTCGCCCTGCATCGCCTCGGCCAGCCGGTCAGCGGTGCCGCGCGCGGCGTTCGACTCTGCGGCGCGGCGGCCAGCTCGCTCGGCGAGCCGCTCGGCGCGATCCTCCATGCGTGCCGCCCGGTCGGCCTCGCGGTCCGCGACGGGACGCGGGTCGTCATCGATCTGCGTGTCCACCTCGAATCCGGCGTCTTGCAGCGCGGTGACGGCGGTCCGGATCAGCCAGCCTTTCGACATGTGGTCACGGCTCATCGCGATACTGCACGTGCCCAGGGTGCGAAACCAGCGCCAGCCGCGTATCGCAGTGACGATCTCGTAGCTGCCGTCGCCGCGCACCATGCCCTCGATCAGGGTGCCCTCGGCGAAGCCGTGCGTGATGGTGATTTTTCCCCTGGGGGACATGGGAACCCTCCTATCGCGGGGGCAGGTCGACGCGCGTGGGATTGGCCTTGCCGTTCTCTTGGATCAGGATGTGATCCCTGGCTATGTCCACCACCCGCCCGGCCACCACCTTCTTGGCCTGGGCGGGTGGCACGATCTTCAGGTGGCGATTCTTGCTGGTCATGCGGCGTTCTCCATCTCGGTGACGAACTGACGACGCAGGCGCTGCGCGGCTTGCGGGTCGGCCTGCTCCATGCGGTCCAGGAAGGCGGGCAGCAGGGCGGCGAACGTACGGGCGTGGGTGGCCGCGAACTGCTCGACGCTCATCGGCGCGGTGTTGACCCTGATGATCAGCTCGGTGGCCTGCTCGCTCAGGTAGTCGATCACGTCGGTGGCGGTCCGGAAGCGATTCGCGGTGGTCATAGTGTCTCCCTCGGTCTCGGTGATCTTGTTTTCAGTGCTGCCGTTCATCGCTCGCGGTCCTCTCGGTTGGGGTGCTCCGTCCCCAGGGGGAGTGGGGACGGAGCGAGAAAGGGGGTCAGCCCCAGTACGAGCACAAGAGCCAGCAGGGCTTGCCCTGTGTGGGCGTGATGCCGAGCGCCTGGAGCGCAGCCGCAAGCTTGGCGTCCCAGTCTTCTTCGGCGGCCTGCTGTGTCAGCGAAGCGAAGTCGACAGTAGAGCCCTAGCCGCAATCCTCCGCGCGTAGAAGCCGTCCACCTGCCAGTCGGTTTCCGTGAAGCCCGCGATGGTCGCCAGCAGCCGATTCTCGGTCTGCGTAACGAACTCCTCGCTGTCCTCGCCGTTGAGGTCCTGAAGCCACGGCAGTAGCTCGGAATCAATCTCGCCGTACCCATCGACCTCGTCTATGTACCATCCGCCATCATCGCCGCCGAGCTGGTAGCCGTACACCAGCTTCGCCTGCGGGGAATTTCCCATCGGTCAGTCCTTTCAAGATCGTTCGGAGTGCCCCGGTCCCGCTCGGGGAAGGACCGGGGCGGGTGGTCAGTCCTGCTTGCCGGTGCCGTGGCAGGTGTCAGTGGTCGGTCTGGCGGCCGACGCGGTGCCCGTCACACTCGGGCACCACGCAGGCGGTCAGAGCGCGCAGGGCGTCATGGGTCCTTGCTGCGCGGCGACCTGCGACCAGCCGCCGCTCATCACCCCGTCGGTCCACCGATCCTGCGTAGTGCGCCACCAGAGCGCGCCGTCCGCAGCGCGCATCTCGTTGTCGATCGGACTGCCATCGTCGTAGCTCGCGGTCGTGGCGGTCGTGGTGGTCATCTATCCTCCAGGGACGGGCGGGTCGGCTTGATATAGCTAGTCTAGCCTAGCTATCACGGCTCGTCAAGCTGCTATGCGCCGCGCCCGGAAACGAGCACCACTTGCGGAGAGGAGTTCGACGGGGCGACACCGATCAGCGTGACCTTGAGATTATCGGCACTCCATGCGCTCGAAGGGTCAGGAAGCTCCGTAGTGAATACGTCCGGATTCCACGTTGACGCCTGCTCCGCCGATTCGGCGATCACTACGGCAGCCTCGAACTCCTCGTAATCAACGTAGTCGATCCGCTTGACCAGGTAGATGTTCATGAGCGAGCTTCTTTCGTCAGATGCTTATGTGCGACAACGCGTCCAGCACGACGTCGGCCGGGGTGTCGAACGGCGTGTCGTCGTCTTCGATCCAGGCGTCGACCGCATCGATCAGGCTGGGGATGCGGTCGGTCAGCACGTCCACGATCATGGACTGCACGATGCGGCGGGCCTCGTCCAGCGGCGCGCTGGCGCGCAGGACGGCCAGGCTGGCGACCAGACTTTCGGTCGAGTTCGCGGTGGTCTGCGCGCGGAGTGCGGCGAGCAGGATGCGGGCCTCGGTGCTCATCGTGGTCATGTCTCTAATCTAGCCGTACTAGCTAGGCTTGTCAAGCTTCGATACTACTGGCCATCTCGATCATGTGGACGACATACATGGACATCGGTCAATCACCTCATGACGTCTTCGCGTCTTGCTCGTGATCCGGACAGAAGTCTTTGCGCCCCCGGCGCGTCCATCCCTGCCGCTTGGCTTCCTGACGGATCTCCGTCGCAGTTTCGAACGCGCCCATACTGGCCTCGAAGCTGTCGGCATCTGCGCAGTCGGAGTGATCGCACGCCAAGCTGACGGACTTGATCACACTCATTCTTCCGGCCCCTGTTCGCGGCGCCACTCATCCCGGCAGCCGACGCACGTCAGGTCATCGCGGCCAGCACGGCGAACCAGATCGTTCAGTTCGTACACGTCGCCGCACCCGGGACAGACGCACGGCATCTCAAGGGGCATCGTCTGCCCCTGCCTCGTCGTCCGGCTCGACCAGCACCGGTGTACGGACGCTGCGATGCCGGGTGTCGGTGAAGATCACTACGGAACGCATCGGCCGGTGCATGACGATCCCGCCCGCGTCGATCCGATTGATGTAGCGGCGCAGCGTGTCGGGCCGCACCACGCGCATCGAACCGGCACGGCGCGCGACGGGCAGTGCCAGCATGATGATGACGGCGACCGGGATGCCCAGGACGGCCAGTACGACCTCAGCGAGGTCATGCCGGGTACCGGGGTCGGTCAGCGCGGCCAGCAGGCCGAGAAGCAGCACGCTGGCCGCGCCGACGAGGATGCCCGCGATCACAGTTCGACCGTCTGACACATCCGCGCCATGGTGTCGATGCCCTCGTCCAGGTGCGCCAGCAGCGCGCACAACGCTTCGGGCGTACCGGCTTTGCGCATCGCCGCGAGCTGACGGCGCAGTGAGAGCTGGATGCCCCGCACGGCGCCCTCGGCACGGTCGCGATCCATCTGGCTGGTCTTGATCGTCCAGTCGTCGTACGGATTCGTGGGGTCCAGCTCGATCGGCGAGACACGGCCTTCGAGCCAGATGCACAGCCAGAGCGTCCGCGTGCCGCACGTGGCGAGGCCTTCACCCCGGTGGGGGACAGCGCGGTAGGTTCGTTCGATCACGGCGACGTCGGTTATCTTCGCGCCGGTGCTCTGGGTGTGGGTTCCGGTGCTGTCCTGGCTGGCGAATTCGGTGACCAGGAGTGCGCTGCCGATCGGCGGCAGGTCCTTGCCCCGCCAGGTTTTCAGGTCGTCGCGGCGCCATTCGCCGAATTCGACGTGATCGCCGGTCGGGTTGCTGGATGCGTGGAGGCTGCTGTAGACGATGCTGGGCACGGGCGTGGTCCTTTCAGTGTTTCGCGGCGCGGGGAGCCACGCTCTGCGAGAGGCAGTTGTGGTTGTGGGTGACGGCCTGACAACTCGGGCTGCCGGTGCACTGGTCGATATCGGCCATGACGGAATCCTTTCGATCGGAGGGCGGGTCACGCGGCGCAGTCCCGTTCACGGCGGCGATGCGCGCCCACATGGGCAAGTAACAACGGCGCGCCGCGTGACCCAGGAGATCAGACGGCAGGCTGGGCCACCGGTTTCACCCAGGGCGTCAGAGGGCCGTTCGTGGGCAGGATGGACAGCACGCGGACGTTCAGCCCTGAGTTGCGCGTGAACAACCCTGTGCAGCTCGAACACGTCCACAGGACGTAGCCCAGTTCGTCAGCTTCCTGGAATATCCCCAGTTTCACCGTGGCGGGTCTCAAGCACGGCGCGAGATGGCCGTGCTTGA
>Ga0208992_1000022_pt1 | contig 11052 bp, 12 predicted proteins | sample MedBloCAOM1_O1_FD_187842 | JGI IMG/M metagenome (GOLD analysis project Ga0208992, IMG submission 187842) | Forest soil microbial communities from El Dorado National Forest, California, USA - Mediterranean Blodgett CA OM1_O1 (SPAdes) (version 2) | ecosystem: Environmental > Terrestrial > Soil >...
CCCTGGATGCGGTTCAGGTCGCCGGGATCTCGCTGCCGATCGCGGTGGGGCTGCTGGCGATGATGTACCCGGTGCTGGCCAAGGTCCGCTACGACCGCTTGGACACTGTCACCCGGGACCGGCGGCTGTTAGTGCCCTCATTGCTGCTCAACTGGTTCCTGGGCCCGGCGCTGATGTTCACCCTGGCCTGCCTACTTCGCGATCGCTGGCCGGGGTCGTCGGCCCCCTGATCGAGGTTCCGGTTCTGGTCGGGCTGGTCTACGTCGCGCTGGCCGGCCGCCGTTGGTTCAGCGCCGCACCCGCGCCCATCCCGTTTCGGTAATCACGGATGGCCACACCTGGCCACCATGATCAAGAAGCCACGCATTGCTGCTAGCTTCTGGCCGAGGCCGCAGTGCCCGATGCGGAGCTGCGGGTCATTCCTTGCGTGGAGGTGGACGGAGTTCGGCGACCGCGCCGGCGATGAGCCAGCGATTCGCGTCGAGCAAGGTGACCAACGCTTCGTCGGCGTTGAGCTGGACCGCGTCGGTGAGCACGATCATCGCCTCAGTGCCCGAGACCAGGGCCAGCGCGCGCGCCAGGCGTTCGCGCTGGCTGTCGTCCAGGGAATCGCGAAGCGGCTCGAGGATGGTCTGATTGGTGCGGTTACGGCGGCCGGCGGGCAGCAGCGGCGTCCGGTCCTTGTGGGGCAGGTCCTGTTGGGCGAACCACTGCTCGAAGCAGTTCTTGACCAGCTGCCGGAACGGTCGCTGGTCGGCGAGCATGCGGCCTCCGACAAGACGGGCGGCGACCTCGGCGCGGGCGGCCACGTCGCTGCCCGCGTTCTCGATTTCCCGGTCGACCTCGTCGAGCCAGGCGTCCAGGTCGAGAGCTTGCACGGCCGCCTCAGCCCACAAATCCTCCGCGTTGGTGAAATAGCGGTAGGCCGTGGCGGTCGACACGAGCGCCTCGGCGGCCGCGTCCGGAATCGACGGCGGCCGTCCTTGCTCCAGCAGCCGGGCCGCGGCTGAAACGAGGGCAGACCGGGTGCGCGCCTTCTGATTGACCCGCTCGCGCGTACCGAGAGATTTATCTTGACGTGAGAGCACCATCGCATGATGATACAGCGTCACGGTCAGAACGTCCGGCTCGACACCGCTGCCATTGCCGCCCGACGCGGCGCACACCGCCGCCCACTGACCACAGCACGCGGCGGCGTGCCCGCTCCTAACCGCTGGGTGTTTCGCCGTTGGCCTCGGTGAAGACTCGGCTGCCGAGGAAATCCTCCGGCTTTAAGGTGGTGAGCTCGTCGCGGCCGACGGCTTCGTCGGTCGTCATCATCCGGCTGGCGTGCCGGAGCCTGGCCCGCTCGATCGCGTTGCGCACGCTGCGGGCGTTGGCGAACCGCGGTTGCCCCTTGCGGCGGTCGAGGTACTCCCGGAAGGTCTTGGCGGCCTCCGGGGTGAAGCTGTAACCCTCCGCCTGCATCATCAACTTCCCGATGCCCTCCAGCTCATCGAGGGTGTAATCGGGGAAATCGATGTGGTGCGCGATCCGCGAGCTCATCCCGGGGTTGGACACGAAGAAGGAGTCCATCCGATCTTTGTAGCCCGCGAGGATCACCACCAGATCTTCCCGGTGGTTCTCCATCACCTGCAGCAGGATCTCGATGGACTCCTGCCCGTAGTCGCGCTCGTTGTCCGCGCGATACAGGTAGTAGGCCTCATCGATGAACAGCACACCGCCCATCGCCCGCTTGAGGACCTCTTTCGTCTTGGGGGCCGTGTGCCCGACGTATTGGCCCACCAGGTCATCCCTGGTCACTGACACCAGGTGCCCGCGACGAAGGTAACCCAGCCGGTGCAACATGTCGGCCATCCGCATCGCCACGGTGGTCTTGCCGGTGCCCGGGCTCCCGGTGAAGCTCATGTGCAGGTTGGGCCTGGAGGTGGACAGACCGAACTTGCCGCGGGCCCGGTCCACCAGCAGCAGTGCGGCGACCTCGCGGATCCGGTTTTTCACCGGGGCCAGACCGACTAGTTCAGCGTCCAAGGACGTGAAGACCTCATCGATGCCGGTCTCCGCGCGCTCCTTGGCGAGATCGATCTTGGCGTCCGGCGGCAGAGTTTCTTTTTCCTCGGCGGGTTCCTCGGCTGCCCCCTGCCCGGCCGCGTTGCGGCCGGGAGAGGACATTCCAAACCCGATGCGGGTGGGTGACTCGCTCATTGCTGCCCGTTGTACCGGCGGCCGGGCGGCGCGTCGGCGGCGTAGGGATGCAGTGTGTAATGGATGGTGCGGTCGTGAGCGTCCTGGCGGTCCAGCCGGAAGCCGGGCTCATCAGACGGCCGCTGCACGATAAAGGACAGCGCGACGGTCTGCTTGCCGTAGTTCGCGTTGTAGGCGTTGAGCCTGATGTAGTGCTCGGGCTTGGCCTTGCGGCAGGCGTTGACCTCGGCGAGTACTCCTGCGGCGTCGGCCAGGTCGAACATCGGCAGCCCCCACATATCCCAATAGACATTGCGGGGATGCGGGTCATCGGTGAACTCCACCGAACAAGGCCACTGGTTGTCCAGCGCGTACTGAATCTGCGCGGTGATCTCGTCGTCGGTCAGGTCCGGCAGGAAAGAGAAGGTTCCTTGGGTGATTCGCATTATCTAGCTCCCTAAATCGATCCGACTCAGACCGAGGTCGGGGTCTCGACCACGTCAGGCATGTCGGTCGACTCGTAGTTGAAGGAGATGTCTCCCCAAGTGGACAGCGCGACGTCCAGAGCAGCGCACTTCTTCGCAGCCGCCTTGAGGATGTCCTGGGCCTCCTTGCGGTAGTCCCGGCCCTCGTTGCGAGCCTTGATCATCGCCTCTAGTGCGACCCGGTTGGCTTCGGCGCCCGAGGCTATGCCCATCGGGTGGCCGATCGTTCCGCCACCGAACTGCAGCACCACGTCCTCGCCGAGGTAGTGCAGAAGGTCACCCATCTGCGCGGCGTGGATGCCGCCCGAGGCCACCGGCATCATGCCCGGCATGGAGCCCCAGTCCTGGTCGAAGAAGATGCCCTTGACCGGGTTGATCGGCTGCTTCATCTCCCGACAGGTGTCGTAGTAGCCGGCGGTGGCATTCGGGTCACCCTCCAGCTTGCCGACCACGGTGCCCGCGTGGATGTGGTCCACCCCGGCCAGGCGCATCCACTTGGCGATCACCCGGAAGTTCACGCCGTGGTTCTTCTGCCGGGTGTAGGTACCGTGCCCGGCGCGGTGCAGGTGCAGGATCAGGCTGTTGGCCCGGGCAAACTTGGCCATCGACTGGATCGCGGTGTAACCGATGGTCAGGTCGATCATGATGATGACGGTGCCGACCTCCTTGGCGAAGGTGGCCCGCTCGTACATGTCCTCCATCGTGCCCGCGGTGACGTTGAGGTAATGGCCCTTGACCTCGCCCGTCGCGGCGATGGCGCGGTTCACGCCTTCCATCGAGTACAGGTACCGGTCGCGCCAGCGCATGAACGGCTGCGAGTTGATGTTCTCGTCGTCCTTGGTGAAGTCCAGCCCGCCGCGCAGTGCCTCGTAGACGACCCGGCCGTAGTTGCGGGCGGACAGGCCCAGCTTGGGCTTGGTAGTGGCGCCCAGCAGCGGCCGGCCGAACTTGTCCAGGTACTCGCGCTCCATGATGATCCCGTGCGCCGGACCCTGGAAGGTCTTGACGTAATGCAGCGGGATCCGCATGTCCTCCAGCCGCAGTGCCTTCAGGGCCTTGAACCCGAAGACGTTGCCGATGATCGACGACGTGAGGTTGGCGATCGAGCCTTCCTCGAACAGGTCGATGTTGTAGGCAATGTAGGCGATGTACTGACCCTCGGTATTGGGAACAGCGTCCACCCGATAGCACTTGGCCTGGTAGGTCTCGTGGGCGGTGAGACGGTCGGTCCACACCACCGTCCACGTCGCCGTCGATGACTCTCCCGCGACTGCAGCGCCGGCCTCCTCCGGTGGCACCCCTGGCTGGGGTGTGATCCGGAACGCGCACAGCACGTCGCTGTCCTTCGGCTCGTAGTCGGGGAGCCAATACCCCATCTCGGCGTAGGGGATCACCCCTGCTGACCAGCGATCTGCCTTCTTCTTCTTGGTCTCCTGTTTGGACCCGTTGCCTTCGGTGTCAGCCACTCGTGCCTCCTCTTGGTCAGTACCGAGCGTGGCGGTAAATACTCAGCTTGTCTATCAACTCTTTGGCTGCGACTGTGTAATGATTGCTCATGACTGAGTCCCGGTTGCGCACGCTGGTCGCGCTGGCTGCCACCGGGTCGGTGCGCGGTGCCGCCAGCCGCCTGACGGTCACCGAGTCCGCGGTGTCGGCTTCGATCGGAGCGCTGGCCCGCGAGCTGGGAGTGCCTCTGGTAGAGCCGGTGGGTCGTGGGCTGCGGCTGACGGCGTCCGGCGTCGTCTATGCGCGATACGCCCGTCAAGTGCTGGGACTGCTCGACGAGGGCGCGGCGGCTGCGGTGCAGGAACTCGACCCGGAACGGGGCCGGCTTCGGCTCGCCGCGGTCACCACCGCAGGGGAACACCTGATGCCCGCTCTGCTGGCCGAGTTCCGCCGGCGTCACCCCAGAGTCGCGCTGGCCCTGGAGGTGGCCCCCAGCGTGCAGGTGTGGGATCTGGTTAGCGCGCACGAGGTCGACCTGGTCATCGCCGGGCGGCCACCTTCGGGAGTGGAAGCGCACGTGGTCGCCACCAAGCCCAACGAGCTGGTGGTCGCGGCGGCGCCCTCGGTCGCCGACGCGTTCGACTGGACCAGCACCCCATGGTTGCTGCGCGAGCAGGGCTCAGCCACCCGCACGAGGGTCGAGAGCTACCTGAGGTCGCAGCACGTCGCACCACCTCGGCTGGTGCTGGGTTCCAACGGGGCCGTGGTGGCCGGCGCGGTAGCCGAGCTCGGTTGCGCGCTGGTCTCGCGGGACGCCATCGCGGAGCTGCTATCCGACGGGCGACTGGTCACGGTACCTACGCCGGGCACTCCGCTACTCCGGCCGTGGCATGCAGTTGCCGGTACTTATTCGGGCGCCTCGACCGCGCTGTTCGTCGAACACCTGCACGCGTGCGGCTGGCGACCCTGCGCAATCACCCCCCCACTGGATCCACCCACTGGGGGACGTGCGCGACCCCGGCCCGGGCCTAGGCTCGATGGTGGCGGCGTGGGCTGGCCCGTCGCCGTGGAGGGAGGGCCATGATCGAGGCGCTGCACGGAACCGCTCGAACGATGGTGAGCCGGCCGCGCGGCATTCTCGCGGCCGACGAGAGCGTCGGCACCATGTCTTCCCGGCTGGAGAAGGTCGGGGTACCCGCGACGGCGGAGAACCGTCGGGACTACCGCGAGATGTTGGTCACCGCCCCTGACCTGCACGAGGGAATCAGTGGGGTAATCCTGTCCGACGAGACCTTCAATCAGAAGCTCAGCGACGGGAACGCCTTTCCGCTGGCCCTGCACGCGCTGAACATCCTGCCCGGAATCAAGGTCGACACCGGCGCGAAAGACTTAGCCCTGTCGCCCGGTGAGAAGATCACCGAAGGTCTCGATGGCTTGCGCGAACGGCTCCGGGACTATGTCTCCCGCGGAGCCCGTTTCGCAAAGTGGCGTGCCGTGATCACTATCGGTGAGAAGACGCCGACGCGTAACGCCCTGAGGGCCAACGCACACGCGCTGGCCCGTTATGCCGCGCTGTGCCAGGAGTCGGTGTTGGTACCCATCGTCGAGCCCGAGGTGTTGATGGACGGCGACCACACCATCGAGCGGTGCGCCGAAGTGACCCGGGCGGCCCTGGAATATCTACTAGCGGAGCTGGACGAGGCCGGGGTGGATCTCGCCGGCACCGTGCTCAAGCCCAACATGGTCGTGCCAGGCACGACCTCGGGCCAGCAGGCCAGTCCCGAGGAGGTTGCCGAGGCGACCGTCACCACGCTGCGGGCGGTGCTGCCCGAGACGTTGGCCGGGGTGGCCTTTCTCTCCGGTGGTCAGTCGCCTGAGGTGGCGACCACGAACCTGGCCGCGATGCAGAAGCATGAGACACCGTGGCCGCTGACGTTCTCCTTCGGCCGGGCGTTGGTCGACCCGGCGCTGAAGGCCTGGCACGGGGATCCCGCGCTCATCTCGGCGGGACAGCAGGCGCTGATCAGCCGGGTGCAACCCAACTCGGCCGCGGTGGCCTGACACTCAGCTACTGAGCCACTCAACGGCTGAGCCACTCAAGGTTGTGACGCTTAACGGAAGAAACCCTCGCGCAATGCGGTTGCCACCGCCGCCGCGCGGTCGGTCACGGCCAGCTTCCGGTAGATGCCCCGAACGTGGCTCTTGACGGTCTCCTCACCGACCAGTAGTTCGGTGGCAATGGTCCGGTTGGACGAGCCGCCGACCATCAGGGAAAGCACCTGGCTCTCCCGGGGGGTAAGGCCCAGGTGTGCTCCGGGCCAGTACCCACCAGCCCGCAGGCGGCCGGCGGACGCTCCAGCTCGGGCACTAAGACCCGCGTCGACGACCACGCCACCGGCGTGCACCCGTCGCAATTGCTCGACCAGCTCCGGTCCGTCGATGCGCTTGAGAAGGTAGCCCGCTGCGCCGGCCTGCATGGCTTGGAACAGGTACTGCTCGTCGTCGTAGACGGTCAGCAGGACGACCCGGCGTCCGGGGGAGTCCGCGATGAGCTCACGGCACAGGTCCAGCCCGCTCTCCCCGCCCAGTCGCACGTCGGCGAGGACGATGTCGGGGTCCAGCCCAGCTACTACCCGCCGTGCTGTCGCCGCGTCCGCGGCTTCGCCGACCACCCGGACCTGTCCAGTGAAGCGACTGAGCATCGCCTTGAGACCGGTGCGCACCATCTCATGGTCATCGACCAGGACCACACGGAGCGGCTGGCCTTCCATGTGCTGAGTGTAATCGGGTCATCCCCTCCCCTTTCCCTCCAGGAGGGGACGCCGGACTGCGGGGGCTTGCTTACCGTCAAGCGCGGCCTATCGAGGCTTGCGGGGCCTTCGAGGCCGTGCGAAGAAAAGGGGTATGTCGTGCCCGACAAATTGTTGCGAATGGAGCGGGCTGGCTCCAGCACATCGCGGCCGGTGATGCTCGCGATCGCCGGCGACAGCGCTGCCGGAAAGACCACGCTGACCCAAGGGTTGGTGGACGCGCTGGGCGCCGATCGAATCACGTCCCTGTGTGTGGATGATTACCATCGCTATGATCGCCAGGAACGCAAGGGGCTGCCATTCACGGCACTGCACCCGAACTGTAATTACGTGCAGATCATGGAGCAGCACCTGCAGCTGCTGGCCACCGGGCAACCGGTGCTCAAGCCGGTCTACGACCATGACACCGGCGAGCTCACCCGGCCCGAACTCATCGAGCCCACCGAGTTCGTGATCGTCGAGGGCCTGCTACCGCTGCACACCCGGCTGGCCCAGGCATGCTTCGACATCACCGTCTACCTCGACCCGCCGGAGCACATCCGCCGCGAATGGAAGGTCAAGCGCGACACCGCCAAGCGCGGATATAACCCGGAGCAGGTACTGGCTGAACTCGACAAGCGAGAGCCCGAGTCCGAGGAATTCATCCGGCCGCAGCGGTCCGCCGCCGATATCGTGGTTCGCTTCGGCCCCATCGAGGGGCGCCAGGACCCGCCGGACACCCCGCTGTCGGCTGAACTGACACTGCGCCCGACGATCCGCCACCCCGACCTCACCGGAGTGTTCCGCGAGTCCGACCGGCGCGCCATGCACCTCAAGCTCAAGCGCGACGAGGATGGCAGACCGGTGGAGGGCCTGCATGTGCACGGGTATGTGCCTCGCGAGGAGAGCCGGCTGTTGGAGAAGGCGATCTGGGCGGAGCTCGGCACGGAGTCGGAGCTGCCATCCACGCTCGGCCAGATCGGTGAGGGGACACGCAGTGAGCCGCTGGCGATCACCCAGCTGCTGTTGCTTTACCACATGCTCGACTCAGTTCGCTGACGAGTCGGTCAGCGGAGCTGGCGCGGGATCGTTCACGGCCGGCTGCTTCCCTGCGAGTAACCGGCCGATGCCGCGCAGTTCTGGAAGATCGTGCACGTCCACGGCCAGCGCCGGCACTGCGACCACCGCAACCGCCGGATGTGCCCGGCGAAACCGTGCTAACAGCCGGTGTTCCCGCTGCGCCAGGGCGACCCGGTCGGCATGTAACCGCAGGACTGCCGCAGCCAGCGGCCCAGCGGAGTCGGCGGCTGGTGCCGCTCGTTCCAGCGTCTCAGCCACCGTCTCGGCGCGCGCAGCCGGAAGGTCGGCGAGCACTGGATGCGTTCGATTGAGCACCAGCCCCGCGAGCGGCATCGACTCGGTAGCCAACCGGTCCACGAAGTAGGCCGCCTCACGCACCGCGTCGGCCTCCGGGGTAGCAACCACCACGAAGTGTGTTCCTGGTGCGCGGAGCAAGTCGTAGGTCGCGGTGGCGCGTTCCCGGAATCCGCCGAACATGGTGTCGAAAGCCTGCACGAACGCCGACGCGTCAGCCAACAGCTGGCCGCCGAGGATCGTCGAGATCGCCCTGGTGAACAGCCCGAAGCCGGCACCCATCAGCCGGCGCACACCGCGGCCGCCGGCCCGCGCCGGCGCCGACAGCAGTCGGATCATCCGGCCGTCCAGAAACGACGACAACCGTTGCGGAGCGTCCAGGAAATCCAGCGCGGACCGCGACGGCGGCGTGTCGACCACGACGAGATCCCACTGGCGCGCCGCGACGAGCTGTCCCAGCTTCTCCATCGCCATGTACTCCTGGGTCCCGGAGAACGACGAGGAGATGGCTTGGTAGAAGGGGTTGGCGATGATGTGCGCGGCCCGCTCCGGGCTGGCGTGCGCCTGCACCATCTCATCGAAGGTGCGTCGCATGTCGAGCATCATCGCGTGCAGCTGTCCGCCGGCTTGCTGGATCTCCGAGGTCGGGGCCACCAGGCGGGGATTGTTGGTCAGCTCCGGCAACCCCAGCGACTGAGCGAGTCGTCGAGCCGGATCGATCGTGAGTACCACTACTGATCGGCCTCGCTCGGCTGACCTCAGCGCGAGTGCCGCAGCCGTCGTCGTCTTACCCACACCTCCCGCACCGCAGCACACCACCACTCGGGTGGCACGGTTGTCCAGTAGCGCGTCGATATCGAGCGGAGTCGGTGTACTCATCGAACGCCCTGCTCCCGGAGCGCCTCGGCGAGCTCGTAAATTCCGCCGAGATCCACTCCGTCTGCCCCAGGTTCGGCCAGCTCTGGTAGCTCGATCAGCGGCATGCCGGCGTCGGCGAGTCGGGTCCGGGCGTGGCGCTCGGCGTCCACCCGCAGCGCATGTTCCACAGTTTCGGCGACTAGGCCGTCTAGCACGGCCGGTTCCAGATCCAGGCCCGCGGCGAGTATCCCGGCGCGGACCCGGTCGGCATGAACTTGTCCGTTGACTGCGGCGTTCACCGAATGCGCGGGCAGCCGAGATGGCCGCGCCCGGTTGATCAACACGGCGCCCGGACGCAGATCCGCCAGGTCCAGATCCGCCACGGTGTCCAGGGTTTCGGCCACCGGCATGTCCTCCAGCAGGGTGACCACGTGTACCGCGGTGTCCGCGGAATGCAGCAGCCGTACCACCCCCTTGCTCTGGTTGTGGATCGGGCCGACCTTGGCCAGGTCGGCCATTGCCCTGGTGACGTCGAGAAACCGCACCACCCGCCCGGTCGGCGGGGCGTCGAGCACCACTGCGTCGTAGGTCCGCACCCCGTTGACCACTCGAGTGGCAGCCTCCTTCACCTTGCCGGTGAGCAGCACATCGCGCAGCCCTGGCGCCAGTGTGGTGGCGAACTCGATTGCGCCCATCCGGCGCAGTGTCCGCGCCGCGAAGCCCAGGTTGTAGAAGATCGTGAAGTAGTCCAGCAGGGCTTCCTCGGCATCCACCGCGAGCGCCCGAACTTCGCCACCGCCGGGGGCGACGGCGATGCGCCGCTCCTGATAGGGCAACGGCGGGATGTCGAACAGGTGCGCGATGCCTTGGCGTCCCTCGACTTCGACCAGCAACGTTCGGCCGCCTCCGCTGGCCAGCGCCACCGCCAATGCAGCCGCTACCGTCGTTTTGCCCGTCCCGCCCTTGCCTGTGACCACATGCAGGCGAGCCCGAACCAGCTCATCAGACCACATACTGTGAGCCTAGGTGGCTGCTCCGGCAGCTTCAGCGCACCGCCGGACAGTGACTGTGGGTTACCTCAGGAAAGGGAATGTCGCAGCGCGCGTCCGCTCGCGCCCCGCGCGGCGGCATTCGCTAGCGTGACCGCCCATGACGACCTGGGAGTACGCGACCGTGCCGCTGCTGGTGCACGCGACCAAGCAGATCCTCGACAACTGGTGGGGAAGCTGGTTCAGTTTTCCCATGCAAATATGTTCGGCGGAAGAACGAGCGACCATGCCCGGCCTGCTCGGCGCCGCGCAAATTGAACAGCTTCGCGTAGCTCCTTCCACCAATTTCGACGCACTTTTCGTGAAGCTGATGACGATGCATCATGCGGGCGCCGTCAAGATGGCAGACGACGAACTCCGGAACGGCAGCGACCCGCGTTTGCGCGTCATGGCGCAAGCGATACGCCATGAACAGCAGGGAGAAATCGCACTGATGAACTGCACCGGCGGCGGCTATGCCGTGCTGCTCGCGGTTCGGAACATGTTCGCCGATAATGTCAACAAGGCACGCGGAGACCTTCCATGGAGAGCATCATGTCAGCGATAGAGCCCATTCGTGAGACCGAAGGAGCCGACATCGTCGGACCGCGCAATGCGGATCGTGAACGTCAGAATCCCTTCACCGTCCGTTCGCCGACATCCGACCACGGCACCATGCCGAACCTGAAGTAGTCGTTCGCAGATAGCCACATGCGCATCGAGGAGCGCGGATGGGCCCGTGACAGTTCGAGAGCTCCCAATTTCGAAAGCCATGGCCGGGGTCAACATGCGTTTCAAGGCGGGCGGCGTCCGTGAACTGCGGACGACGTGTGCGAGGGCGATCTTTGGTACTTCCCGCCCGGCATCCCGCATTCAATCCAGGGATTG
>Ga0208992_1000024_pt1 | contig 10889 bp, 13 predicted proteins | sample MedBloCAOM1_O1_FD_187842 | JGI IMG/M metagenome (GOLD analysis project Ga0208992, IMG submission 187842) | Forest soil microbial communities from El Dorado National Forest, California, USA - Mediterranean Blodgett CA OM1_O1 (SPAdes) (version 2) | ecosystem: Environmental > Terrestrial > Soil >...
AAGGCGGCCGCTTCGTCGGGGTCCTGATGTAGAGCGAGTGGGAGCAGTCAGAGAGATAAGACAGAAGTGAAAAAAAAAAGCCAGAGGGCGGGTGCATACCCTTGCCGGACCCATCCTTGTCCGCAACTGTGCCCTTCTGGGAAGGATCGGGTTGCTTTCCCGACCCATCCCCCTCGGATGCAGCACCGCCTGATCCATTCCCTCCTGAGGCACCACCACCTGTCTCTGCCTCTTTGGCTGGCCCTGAAGGAGATGGGCGGTCTCCACCAGGGCTGGGTGGTGTAGCTCCGCGGGAGTGCGTACGGGTCTCCGAGCTGGGGCGTGAGGTGCGGCCAGACGGCGTGGGGGGGCGACCTTTCTGTGCATCACTGAGCTCTGGGTCGTCCGGCTGGGTATCGTCTGTTGCTCCGCCTGCTTGTTTTCCCGGTGTCACCTCCCTGTTCACGTTCCCATCTACCACCGGCTGATCTTTGGAGGCCTTGTCGCCTCCATCACCAGACTGAAGGTCTTGTGAGATAGAGCCTGTGAAACAAGGCTTTGTTAGCAAGGTTAGCGGGGGACAGATGTCAGAGAACCTACCAGTGTTTCTGGTGTCCTGAGAGGCGGCTTGGCCCAGCATTGGGTCATCGTTGACCGTTTGAATGGTCCATGTCAAGGCGTTTGACGTGGTTTGAGCTCCAGCAGAGCCCTGCGTAGACGTCTTCATGGGCCCGCCTGAAGGCTGAATTGTCACCTCACCCATCTCATGCTGCAGGTCAAGAATCTCGACCTCTTCATCCGAGAACTCTGTCAGATCAATGATATCGTGTCGGGTGGACAGCTCGTCCTTTTCCGCAGCTGTAAGCCCGGATGTTGAGGGCATGCTCGAGTGGGTTGGCCCTGTCGCCGATGCTTGAGTGGGTACCACCGACGTTGATGGCGAGGTTCGGCGACGTTTCCTGCGATGAGCCAGAGATGACCCCCCTTCCTCAGAGGCACGAGCACGCTTTGACTTCGATCTCACGGCAAAGAAAGCTTTCGGTTCCGCCTGCTCCTGCTCCTCATGGATGCTGGAGAGGAACGCGGAATGATTGGGCTGAGAACAGAGATGTGTTAGTGTTGTATTAGCACAGATAAGCGGAATAAACATACCGTTTCTGACGGATCGAATTTCAAATGACCCGCTGAGGGCCAGGCTTGACGCTCCGTTGGCCAAACGGCACTTCTATCATCTGTGCCACCCTCCGTGACCAACCATGTCAGCTGCTGCACCGGGAATTGGTAGATGGCACCGGCTGGGGGTACTATGTTTCCACCCACAACCCCCACCGCTCCCACCGCTCCAACCACGCTCTGCGATGTACCATGGGAAGGTCCATAGTAAGCCGACCCCAGGACGTCCAGCAACATCTTCCAGAGACACCTCTCAAAGGTCAATGCCCCTGTATCAGCAGCCCTTTGCCGGCTTGTCAGCTAGAACAAAAACAAATTTGCGTTTAATTAGGATAATCAAAAGCAAATTGTGATAGTAAAACTTGCCCTGATCATCTCATGCATGGGTAACGTATACATGTCAGATTGCTTGAAGGTGAACTGGGGTGAGAGAATTTCCAGCAGTGAAACGGTGAGAGCATAATATGCTGCCGACAATGCCCCATAGGTGCAAGCGCCGAACATATCCGTCAGTTTTGATCGCGTCGTGGTTGGGCGATTGGGATCTTCTCTGTTGAACAGCTTCAGTCATACAGAGAACAGAAACAAAGGACGGAAGGAGCAAAGAAGACGGTTGCTCGGGGACTTACGCAATTGCTTTGACGACCGCCTTGTAATGTTTGCGGTCATGTTCCTGTTTTTTTTTGTTCAGTTAACATGCCACCCAATAATAAAGGGCGAAACTTGTGCAACCGTGCTCACCTTTGACAAAGATAAGATCACAGTGGCCATGTAATCCACGTTGCTCAGCACGCCATGGAGTCCGGACACGCTGTGGTGCGTTACAGACCGTGTTGCCAACGTAACGTTGGCCGTCACATCTGAGTCTGCGACCCCTGGTGCGTGCATGACTCCAAGGCTACCGATGGATTTCCGGACTTCATCAATCACAAGCATGCCGGCCTCATCCACCTTCTTTAAATCTCGCGACGGCTCCGGGTTATGGGGGTGAATCCAATGGGAGAGAGCCGTGTTCCCTCCAGCACCCAAAGCCCACAGAGAGCGATCCAAGACGATGGCAGACATGAGCGCGTAGAAGGTTTTTGTTTGGACAGACATGACTGTCGGGTAACCGTCACCAGACGGCCGCTCTGCTGTGAGCCCCAGTTCACGCGCATATTCAGGGCTGGTAGCAACCAAATCCTCAAATCCGTCGATGTTTCCCGCTAACCTCACCAGACAGTCTCTTGTGGTGTCACCCAGGTCAAGCCTCATCAGCCTAGCTATGATCAGTCGCCTGTATTCTCCGCGTTGCGTCGCATCACGACCTGAAAAAAAGTCGCTCATCCAGGAGCAGTTTACGAACGGCACGGACATGTGAACGGGTAGCTGATCGGACATCTTAGGTGGTTCGAACGTTGCCGAAAGCTTACGTGAGGAGCAGTGCCGGTAGGTGATAGTCGAAGACAAACAACTGGCGCCTAATATCAAAATTGTTCAATGAACACGTGATCGAGGGAAGATCGGACTTCCAAATAGTGATTACGTGGACCGCAAGGTGCCCCCTGCGGTCCACGTAAGCAAGGACATCGTCGAGGCCACTTCAATCAAACACAACGGCAATCTAAGCATCAGTTACCCTAATCTACACTAAAACACAATATGGGAAAATTGAGCCTTTTTTGATGATTTTTAAGTGGGAGAAGATGCAAAAGAAATGCCTTCCGGTCATAATTTGTCGCCACAAAGAGATATCTGAAGGATGAAACAAGGAGTTCTATTTGCCATCTGACTGATAAATAAACAATTAAGAGGCATTTCCCTGCGTAATATACGCTCAAATCGCCTTGGTGAAGAGTGTTCAACGCCTCATCAGGTGAAAGTCGGACTTCCAAAGAGTGATTACGTGGACCGCAAGGTGTCCCCTGCGGTCCACGTAAGCAATGACATCATCAAGGCGACTTCACATCACCGCGTGTGCGAGTTTGTTACATTCCGTGGGTAGCAACACCGGTGTTGTTGGATGTAGATAAATCGTGTATTATGGTAATTTCCAACACAGGATCATTAGACTGAGCGTAAAAAACAAAAGACCAACAAAATCAAACAACACAAGATGGAAGGGAACATTTCCAAGCGACCAAAACAAGATGGCAGAGAGCCTCTCCAAGTGACCAAAATAAGACGAAAGAGGACCTCTCCAAATGACATCTCCACAAGCGGGGGAAGACTGAACACACGTGGTGCCATTAAGCAAGTTTGATTGCAAATTGGATGTTCAGGGAGGCGGTGTTGCCCCCATACAGGCTTGTGGTGTGAGCCACGACGACAATGCTGTCGGGCTCGACGTCTGCACTGACACGCGGCATGTTTTGCACGTTGTCCCAATCAATGTGGTCCATCTTGAAACCAGTAGCATCGTAAACGGGAACTGCGTAGCATGGTGTCATGCTCTAGAATCTCAAAAAACATACACGATCGACCGCACCTTCAACGTTTCCCCACATGGTATTTGCCCACTTCTTCTTGTCTTTGTTGTCTGACGACACCGCGCCCCTGCGTTTGGACGGAGACCATCCATTGTTGGAAAACTTTCCGCGGCTTCCTACGGGTTGATTGCCGTTCTGTTTGCTACCTTTTGAAGCAGAGTGTTTTAGAACATGATGATTTACGAAAAATTGAAGACAAAACACCCACAACTGACGCCTTTGGTTCCAAAAACGACGGCGTTCTTGAACGAGTTGAACTCCACGTATTCGATCCCATACACAGAGCCGATCATTGTTACAAACCGCTGCCACTCTCCATCCATAGGATGCATGCAAATCTGTCGATGCACTTTGTCGTTGATGATGACCGGCTCGACGAGGTTGCAAGTGGTTACCCCACCCAGCATCAAGTTAACGACGGCTCCGCGCCTGAACTCCCAATCGGTAATGAAGCTTCCACTTTTGCCAAAAGCCGCCGGATCGTGCTCGGTCCGCCATACATCTTTGCTTGGGGGAAACCTGGAAAAGTTGGCATAGTCTTTCCCATAGTACGGCTTGTTCAGAAAGTCCTTAAGCCATCTGGAGCAAGCTTTAGCACAACGCCTCATGAAGATGATGAGAGATGGGGTAGCGTACATCGATGGAAGCCGTTCGTCAAAATCGGTAAAAGTCCACAGCCTGGTATCAAAGTCGGTGCACCACTGGATCTGCCTGCAAAATCAAATCAACCACCTGTTGCGATGGCCCAAACCAACAGGCGACGCGCTTACTTTTGCCATCGGGGAGCATCCTTCAAAAGCTCACGATGCAAGTCTGGAAGATCAGTAATCGCCTCCACGATTGCGCACTTGGGAGGAACGTTTGCCTTGTACTCGAGCATGCAGCGATAGTACGAAACACTTTGTGGGCTCAGGTTGAGTAACAGCAGGCGGAAGTCTGATACACTCACTGAAGCAACGGTCCCCTGGGTCTTACATGTGGAAAGAACATGAACGTGATGAATCAGGCAATAATTGGGGTGCAAAGAGACCACAGCTTACTCCTGATCTCCATTCAATGGCCCAGCAACCGGTATGAGGCCACCTGGCAGAGCATTGACGTTGTCAGCGGCAGTCTCCTTGGGGGTGCATGGAGCAGCCCTGGGTTGATCTGGCATGTTGATGGGGCTTTGAAGTCCCGATGGTTCGCGTGGAGCAGGGCTGGGAGATGGAGGGGCTTTGTCTCCTTCGCCTTGGATGTTGTATGATGAGCTGAGGTGTCAAGAGCCATCGCAGACATACTATAAGCACAATGGGCTGTAACACACGGGGGAAACAAACCTCTCGTCAAGTGAGCCAGCTTTGCCTCCACCTGTAATGCTGTCGTTGGGCCTGGACTTTTTGGGGGGAGACGAGCTAAAATCGGATGGGGGATGTTAGCGGTGGAACAATGCCGCTTTACGTTGTTGGAAAATTACCTGTTTCCGTCCTCACAAACAGCTTGTGACACTGAAGGGGATGGTGAACGCTCCCGTTTGACTCTGTTTTTTTGCAAGGGTGTCACCAACCAAGGCCAAATATCGCTGGAAAAACGCCAAAGAAACAGCTGCCCACCTTGTCGGGATATTGCTGCTTTGCATAATCATTTTGGGATCAAAATGAGGAGGACAACCAAACGGCGGTAGTCAACTTACCGTTCAGAGTCGGACGACCTGTCGGCATTGCGCTTGGTTCAGCAACTCGTACAACAGAAAACCAGCAGTAAATACACTAACGGTGTGCTAATTATTCACCGATCGTCAAAAACGTCGACACTTCCAATAATCAAACAAAAGACATCACAGACCTAGAATGAACGGAGATGACTTCAGCATCTTTGGGGGGACCTGATTTCTTTTTTTGGGCTGGGTTTGAAGGTGGAGTGCTAAACCCCCCCATCAGCATGGACGGTGACCAAAAAATAAATGACAAACAGATCCTCTGTGGAGCCTGAAGTAGATGTAATTTGCCTGTCAGCCCTTGCTGCAGCCCTTTGTGCCCTGGACGGTGTTGGCGTTGTGTCTGATGCAGCGTTCCGTTTGGAAGTCCTGTGTGACATGCGTCCACTCTTGGGCATGATGATGCTGCTTGGAAGCTCAGGGATGTAGACTATGAGTAAGAGATACGTAGCTTGACGAGATTTTCCTACAGTTTGGGTCCCTTTTATAGGGTTTTGTGTATCTGGTACAACAGAATTGACGAGACGCACACGTATGCTTACAGACAAACGGATAAGCGCTAGATGCAACCAGGCTTGAGCCAAGACAAAGATTATAGGATCGGAAGTGCGGAAGAGGGACGTTGACTACATGAAACCGTACATGGGAGGGTGAAATATAACCGGAGGTGCGGTCATCAACACGGGGCGTGGTGCGTAGCAAAACGGGCATTTATTTGCCAAGTTTGGCGTATGCTTTGGGGTGGATGGGATGCTAGCAACACTGAGTGCTGGCAAGCGCGTTCCATGCTTGGCAAGCTCTCCCCACGGGCAGTCTTTGCGGCTCGGCGTGGTCGGTCAGCACCAGCCTCGATTGATAACAAGCGTCTGAGCGCTCATCCACAAACCGAATGGGAAGTTGCATGGATGAAACACCACACGGCCATGACTGGGCGCTAACAAGACTCAATACATGAGACTTGAATACGCCATTCCCTCATCGTCACCGGGAGATAACTCTCGCCGTCCAATATAAATCTGAAGCGCCCTGGGGCCAAAGTGCACCGATACGCAAAGGCACCACAGGCACTTATGGCAGAAGAGGAAAAAACAATAAACACACAAATGAGGCCATCGGAGTCTGCCGCACACAAGTAAAAACATAAACAACACATAAAGCTCAGAGCGACCAGGACAAAGGTAAAGAGAATCAACTTCTCATACTCTCCACCCAAGTCCAGTGTTCACCTAAATCATATCTTCATTTCTCAATCATGGAACCATGGCTTGCTGCAGAGTTGTTCAGCACAGAACACAGTTGGGATCACTTTTCTTGTCCAGCCAGAATCGGTCTCTTGCTAACACACTCCAGGAAACATCCTTTCTGCCGAGGAAGCACATGCATCGTCTGGAAAAAACCACAGGAGATATCTACATTCATCGTCACAGGTAGCTTTGCCATCTCGCTCTCATCCTTGGCTTCAAAGGACGTTTGCAGGAACCCAAACAGCTTGCCGCCTCCTTGGACGTTGTTCCAGACAATGCGTTGTCTCCACAAAAATACTTGCTGAGTTTCAAGTCGAACACCGAGCATCAAACAGACGAAATCACCTTCCGAGTGCAGGGTTACCTGGTCGATTTTGAGCTTCCACCTATACTGAAACGGGAACAGTGAGCGTACCTTTGACCATGTGCTAGGTTGAAACTTCATTTGATCTCTCAGGGTTCCACGAAACATCTTTTGGGCCAAGCAAAGGGTTCGCATCTCCGGATTAGGCAGTCCTAACTTTCTGCGCAGTGTAATGGGTCTCAAAACCATCTACGAGGTCATGACAAGACGTCTGCCTGCGGACAGCTGCTACGATTGGAACACTGTGCAGTTTGAAAACTGCCCAGCCCTCGAACTGCGTTGTCCATATTTTGCCAAAGACTCGACTGATTGTACCGACGGGTTTCCCAGCAATATTGATCCGCACGGTATCCTCGCGCACGCTGGACGAATTAAGGGGCTACGACCATCGACGCCTAGCCTTGTAGAATACTATGAGCGATGTACAGAATCCGCTGGTGAGGGTAAGCTGTAAGCGCTAATCGTCATTATGTCAACTGCGAAAACTGACCAGGCGCAGGGTGATCAAGCACAAGAACTTAGATCCTGCCACGTTACGCAGAGGTTATTTAGTCGAAGCAACGGCCGCATTTCAGCTGAATCGCACCAAGAAAGGCAAATGGGTGTTTTCAACACTTCTGAGAAGCGTGGAGGTGTTGGGCCGACAAATGGACGAGGTACCCTGGTTATAGCCATGCTGCCAACTCAAAGACTGATGGCCAAGCATTCACCGACAGGTTTACCTACAATGGAAGTTGAGAGAAGCTAACAAAACTACGCATACCCTCACGACAAGTAAACTACCTTTGAAACGACGCAGAGAGTACGAAGACGATGAAGAAATTGAAACGACCAGAGAAAGGTTTAGGAAAATTGCATTAAATGTGGACATCGGCTCAAAAGAAGCACCAGGGGTGGGGGACATCACGATGGAAGACGAATCATGTTAATTAACAAGCACAGGCCCAGCTTGTTTATCTCGCTTGACATCTTGATACCGACACCTTGACCTCAGCTACAATATTCTGTTGTTAAAATACAAATTGGCCACCACGCATTTTGGAGGAACATACTGAGCCCTGGTGCTGCCATAGACCATGCCCACCAAATCAATCAACCCGAACATTTGCTCCATCTTGATCATGAAAGGACAGACACATGCCGCGGGTGATGGTGTTGTCAAATATGGACGTATCAAAGTACATGGACATATCAAAGTACATGATTTCCCAATACATGATATTGTAGTACACGATTCAGCTTATAACACCACAAGCCGACGGGGAAGAGCATGAGTATAAAAAAAAAAAAACCAAAAAAAAAAAACAGGAACAGCTATGAGCGGCAAACACAATTACTCGAGTGGCACCAACATGGCTTGCAACAGCTCGTAATCCGGAGTTTCTTCAAACCCAAGGGACCTAGAGTATGATAAAACACCCATAAAGGCTGGATACATGAACAGATATGCTCCGCAGCTTAGGAAGGACCTTTTCTCCTCATAAATTTTGTTGTGAGGCATCTCAAAGGACTCTGGGTCTGTTCTGTCAAACCATGGTAGACCAGGGACGTACATCTCTAGCAAAGCATATGCCAAGGATTCTATATCATCTCGACGAGAGAGCTCTGAAACCTTCTTTAACCAAGAGTAATATTGCAGTGACCAAGCTAGACTTACGACGCCTTTCATGGAATGCAAGGCTTGCATACACAGCCGTTCCTACGGGACGGCCCGGGTGTGGGAGGTCCTCAATGTGAGTCCCATTGACAATATAGGGAAAGGAGCTCCCAAAATCCAAGATGTACACGGTGAGATCACTGCTCCAAAGGGAACCCAAGGCGAAATTTTCGGGTTTGATGTCTCCGTGAACAAGCCCCACGCTGTGCACCGCTTGCACCCTTGAGATCTATGACATAAAGCGTCAAGCGTCAAGCGTATAATAAAACAAACTCTCGACCGACCATCTGGACGGCCAAATAACTCAGCTCCTCGGTCTGGCCGAGAAAGGGACAGATTGACAAAATCTTAGCTAAATTGGCACGCAAGCATTCTAGAACGACAATGTAACCCTCTCCGGTCCACTCATCCCACAAAAGCTGGGGGATGCCGTTCTGACCCCAAATCTTTCCATACGCGTGGACTTCTTTAAGATAGTTCTCTCTGTGGCGGCCAACTTTTACAGCACATGTCCGTCCTGTATCCAGATCCACAGCCTTGTAAATCTGCGCTGTTTATTGTTCACAGTTTTAGGAAAATTGCAGCCCTACAGTATCAGATCACATACAGCAGCCTCCAGTGGCAATCGAATAATGAATTTGCGTCAGGTATCTACCGTCTAGTAACCTCATGGTGGTATGAAACAGGCCGCGTCACCATCCATTACGTATATGACATAATCAATAGAAACCTCGTTTGAGAACTCAATCCCATCCGGCAAGATAAAAATAGGCTGTGGCAAACCCTCCCCGACCGCTAAGAGCGTACCGGATCCTACTCCGCCAGTAAATATACAAAGAACAACGAACACAACTATGTTCATCCTGTGCCGTTTACTCGCTCGTACGTTGTTCCGTTTGCCCCAATGACCGTCCTCAATGCTTTCTCATCGCCTTACATTCCATCTCGTCCTAAACATCTTCGTTATTTGCACCCTTTCGACCCACTCAACTTATACGGATCGTTGCCATGGTGGATCAGGTAGCTGTTGTTTAACCGTGCACGTTTAAAGCTTATGATGTACAGCCAGGTCATGTTTGAATGTGAACGAGTTACCCCCTATTCTTACAAGTCTTCGTCGGGTGATAGACGTATGTCGCCAGCTACGCCATGATCACCGATAACCCACCTAGACGATCACAGATGTGGTCAATCTTCATGATTTCTGGGGAAACAAACTAAACGTGTACCGTGTGTTCTACGTCTCTGCGATATATGGAAGTCGATGGGACTGGATGCACGGCTATGTCGATTCTTTCCTATGGTTTGCAGAGGGTCGGGATTAGGCAACTCGGTTCAAATCGTTATGTTTTCTCATCAACCATGTTCACGATCTGTGCATGTAAATAATTGGGCCGGGAGGATTATCACATTCATGGTCGCAGTCAGCGGAAGTCTGTAATTTACGGTTTAAAACGGAGATTCAATTAATGCTTACGTGGACCGCAGGGGACACCTTGCGGTCCACGTAATCAGGAACTTTATTTTGAAGTGGCGCTTCAATAAATGCTTACGTGGACCGTAGGGGACACCTTGTGGTCCACGTAATCAAGAACTTTATTTTTAAGTGGCGCTTCAATCAATTGGTGAACTATCAAAACTTTCTATTTATCATTGTGGATGACCCAACACCGTTTTTGCTGTGTTTGGGAGACAATAATATTTCTTCAAGTTATATAACACAAATGACATGACGAGTCGGTGTCATTTTTCCCGTTTCGGCTCACAGTGCATAAGTTCCGTTTGGATCACAAAGGACAGGGTCAATGACTTCAGCACTCCCTACTGAAACAGGGCTCAACTTCAGAGTGAGAGAATGAAGCTTAAAAGCATAGTATGATCTCGCACGCAGCAGTGTTTGGCGTGACGTATCTTTGTAACAAACAAACGGCAAGACGGGCATACATCTTCGAATCAAGATTCAGACCTGGTCGCGGACAAAAACCTGGTGAGGGTTGTATGGTCGTGACCTGCAGCCAAATACTGAGCCGATCTACCGCTCGTTACCCTTCCCAAAGAACGAATATGGTTTGCAGACACGACGTGTCTGATGCCCCAGTGTTCGTTTAGGAAGTCAATTGCCGTCAACATGTTGAGATTAAAGCGGTTGCGGTCCACAGCTGGGTCGACCGCCTGCAAAGCAACATTTCCATAAAAAGCAGGCATGGAAAGCAGAAATAAACGTACCAGGCGAAGCGCCTCTACCTCTTCGTTCAAAGCACACCAAGCAGAGGGAGATTGGGATCCTTTTGAGGCAAGACGAAGCAAG
>Ga0208992_1000025_pt1 | contig 10665 bp, 3 predicted proteins | sample MedBloCAOM1_O1_FD_187842 | JGI IMG/M metagenome (GOLD analysis project Ga0208992, IMG submission 187842) | Forest soil microbial communities from El Dorado National Forest, California, USA - Mediterranean Blodgett CA OM1_O1 (SPAdes) (version 2) | ecosystem: Environmental > Terrestrial > Soil >...
AGACAAGAATTATTAATGAGCCCTTGTCTTAATAATCAGGCGGCGTAGCCCTTCTGCTGTTGTTTTAAAGGACTAATATCTCCTGATAGCAGCAACCAAATTAAGGGGGCTATTTATTATTCTGAATTTATTAAAGTCACGTAAATAAACCAGAGTTAAATAGGTGAGAGTCCCTTAAGGCCGTAAGGCAGGGCTGGCTATACCCGCCACGACACACCATTTCCTAGCTCTTCCGTCTTTTTTTCGTTCTTTCCCTATTTGCTTTTTTTCCGTACCTTTTTATACTTAGGGACGGGTCTGAATATATTATGCTATTCTCAGCCATAGCGTCGTAAAGTCACGGGCTCACCTTTTTTCCGTCCTTTTACCTTTTTACTTTACCCTAAGGCCTAAATGCGGAAATGGATGGGGCGCAATTATGCCTTCGGGGTGCGGAGCAATACCTTTTTCTTCTTCGGGTCATTCGAGCCCTAATTGATAGCCATCCCGTTTTCCTTTGCACTTATGTGAGGGCCGGGAGTGAGGGATGGTCGTTAAAGATTGATTATTAGGGTGTCTATAATTTCTTGCTTTTTCGACTATTCGGATTCTGGTTTACTAAGCTTGACTGATCCTTTAAAGTATGTAATTATTTTTAGAGGGGATGACTCCACACCATTGTCTCAACGAATAAATCCACTTACATATTGACTCTATCTTTTTTTTTATCTTGTTCGCTACCCTTGTGTTTTTTTTAAGGCATTATAGCAAAGTGGTTATGCGAGGTACTGTTAATACTTTAAACGGAGGTTCGAATCCTCTTAATGCCTAAAATTAAAAAGAATAATACCGGGTTTATTAAACAGAAAATTAGGAAAATGTCATGGCTAATTTGTGTGTTTTAATTATAATAGACTATTTTTGTTTACTCCCTGGGTTATTTTCTCTGCCTACAATCTTAATAATTAGTTCTTGCATCATAGTCTCCCACCTTTTGGTCTTTATTTACAAGTAACAACAGGAACCGAATGGGTGTAATTATAATACAATTCATAATGGGACAATGGGTTAAGGCGCGAAGGTTTTAATCATAATGAATACAAATTTGCTGGTCTTCAACTAAGGTAATAAAAGGAAACCTCATCTTAAATTTCGCTTAGTGCTCTTCTTCTACATTTAAGGGCATAGTGAAACCCAACGGTATAAAATGTTTAACCGGTAAAAAAGAGAGGGACTGGAGAATCCTGTCTAATAAGATATAGGAAGAGGTATCCGTCTCGTGAATGCTGTTAAGGTCTCTCCCTATCCCATAAGGCCGTTAGGCGGGCAAGGGAGGGCGGGGTGTTAATCTTTCCAGGGAGTTTCTACTGTCGTACCGATTTATATAGTTTTTTTTAATCATCTTAAGAGATAATTCGTCCTATCTTTTTTATTGCTGTAAGGGATAAGATAAAAAAAAGTATAAAGGGGTAGGATCATAGGTTAAACCTTGTCTTTAATAAATATTCCCTACTTGCATACTATTTCTTCTTTATTTTTTAAGGGTTTAATTCTAAATAAGAGGGTTTCTTTATCTTTTTAAGCCTAGCCAGAGGTTCAAGGTTGCGTCCTTAAGCTTAGTAGTAGATAAATTTTCGCGCCTATTTTTCTCCTTAAAATATAAGGAAGGTACAGTGGCGTGCACATCATTCTGTCTAGTACCTTAATGTTTTAATTACTTTAATAAAATAAAAATTTAAAATTAATCATAAAATTAAAAAAACAAAATTCAGGCCTCCCCCATCCCATTTCCCAGCCCTTAAGGATATCAGGGCCGGCGACGGGAGAGGGGGTAGCAAGAGCAACAGCCCAGTCGGCCCCGGTCGGTCCCGGTCGGGTGGTATAGGGAGAGCAACAGCAAAATATTAATAATTAATATTCTGATCTTAATAATAATCTCTCCTCTCCCTTAAGGGCCAAATAGACAAATCTTTAAAATATCACTCTGTGGCCCTTATAATCGCACCATCCCGTCCCGTAAGGGTAAAGGGGGGAGATAATGTTCCATTTTATAAAGTTAGGGTTAAGTTTACAGAAGGGTATCTGTTATCGAATTGCAAATTTGATCTATAGGGTTCAAGTCCCTCTTAACTCTTATAATTAAAAAAAAACATAAAATTTTCTTTATTTTTTTGGTTTCCCTCTTTTTTTTGGTTTCCCTCTTTTTTTAACCCTTTATCTTAAACCACTAATTGCTGCTTTCTATTTCTTGTGTGCTTAGCACTTATCAACCCTGAAGGTAATAAAGGGTAACTAGGATTAATTGGCAATACCTGTTCACCTACTCACCTTCATATTTTAATAAGAAAAATGTCTTATCAGAAAACAGGAGATGGGGACCGAGCTTCATCTTTTTAAATAAACGGACGGCGCGAGAAGTGGTAGATAATAAATTACTTTTCGCTTACCCTTGCTGTTTAAAGGAAAGAATAGAGAACAAACAAAAGTGGGACGGTATTCTAAGCAAGGGATACACCTTCTACCTTTCATATTAGGAAAGGCTGGCTATTTCTCCTCTTTCCTCCACCTTTAAGTGTGTACAGGGTTCCTATGTTTTTATAATCGCTTTGATTCTTAAGGATCTCCAACTGTTAGCTCTTAAGCTATTTTAATTTTATTACAGGAAGGGCGGGCATAGCCATCCCGGTTTCCCTTCGCACTTAGGCCATCCCTATCCCATTAGGCCGTTAGGCGGGCGAGGGACGCAGTTAGGGCCGGTGCGCGAAGCGAGAGAGAGGGATTTTGATAGAAAAATAAGGTTCTAATTATTGGTTTAATTATCTAGGTAAAAGTTAGATTTTATTGTTAGTTACTTTACCCTTTTTTTTCTTATAGGTCTTGCTTTCGGTGCCTCCCGGCCTTATAATATAGAAGGGCAGTAGACTCGGCTAAACAGTAATAAGTATTTAGATCACTTGTAATATTATATTAAAAAAATTTCATTAATAATAAAATCCTCTTAGTTCAATGGTAGAACAGTATTCTTCTAAAATACTTATTTTGGTTCAAATCCAAAAGAGGATTAATTTTATTTGTTGGAGTAGGGATAGGTTAAGGATATTTTTTTTTGCCTTACTGTTTTTTTGGGGGAAAGAAGAATGCTCCTCGCTCGCCGCCCTTATTCCCTTGTGGGGCCGGATTGGGAGGGTTGTCGTTACTTATTACCCGCCCTTGCTCTAATCCCTTAAGGACGGGATAGGGAGGAGCGGGACAGGGAGGTTCAGCTTCAGTTGGTTTAAATTTAATATCAAAATCTAAATCACTTTGATTTGAACCCTTTTCCTTTTCAATAGAAGTACATAACTAATAAAAAGATTGTATCCAGATGACCCATTAGTGATGATAAAATGACGATTAATGACGGACTAATGTACTACTCTTAATTTTAGGTTTGTTCCAGAAAGAGCTAGGTTGGACCCTAAAATGTCGAACTTTTACCTTTTTATAAATATTTTTTCTAGAATTTTTTGTTTTAAATAATTTATATAAATTATAAATTTAAAAGAAGTGATGATTATTCTTTAAGTACATCACTAAGTTCATCTTTACTTAAAAAAAAGATATTCCTTGTTTCAACAGCAGAGTTACGGATTTAAGTATCCGATAAAAACAAACAAATCTCAGACACTGCTAAAAAAAAAAAATTTTTTTGATTGCACAATGATTATTTTGATTTCTTGGAGTTTATTCTTTAAATTATTAGTTATAATCTTATTTATGTTATTATCTCTCTATCTGTTATATCAAGAAGCTAGAGTAATAGATATTGAAAATAAATATTTAAATGAAGCTATTAATAAACAGGGTGTTAATAGTAGTAGCGGTAGTGGAGGTCCTAGTTTTCGTAGAACTTTAAAAGATTTGTTCTTGGTTGTTATTCCAGCTCTTATGAGTAATAGTAGTTATGTAAGAAGTAAAAAGACTGATAGTGAAATAGACTCTTTCGCCCTTAAGGGACAAATGGATTTACAAAAAGTAAATGAACTTAAAACTAATTTAAATAAAGAATTAATAGATAATACGGAATTAAAAACTAAACTGATAAGTAGTGTAGATCGTATACTATCGTATAATCAAGATTTAATACACATGCCTTAGGGCCTTGAAACAAAAATCTAAAGTTTTAGACGAGCTTAAAAAACTAGAAAAGGTTAAAGAAAAGATTAATCGAAAGGAAGTTTTAACTGATGAAGAAAAGGATCTAGTTTCTGCAATAAAAAATATAGATATAAAGAAGTTGGATCTTACCAGATATGATCAGCTGGTTGAAAGATATGCAAAGAAAATTGAATCTGAAGGGTTAGATATAGATAGTATAAGTAAAAGTAGTATTTTTTCTATAGATATTGATAAATTTATTAGTTCTTTATCTAAGGAGGAGTTGCTAGCATTCAGTGGATTATTATTAAATCAATTAATATTAAGTTATGTTATTACTATTATCTTTATATTATATGGGGATTATTTAATTGAAAGATTTAAGTTAGAGAGTAAATACCCTAAGTTAGCTAAGTTTATACAATTTAGACGTAAATTCCAATCATATTATTTAAAAGTAAGTTTTGCTTGGATATTTGTAGGATTATTTCCTCAAATTTTTATGTGCATATACATATTATCAGATCGATTGATAGAGGTATTCTTTTAATTTATGATTTTACTTTTTCTTATTATATTTTTTTATTTATTTTAACCCCCGAGGCCATGAGGCAATTTTATTTTATTCTATCTGGTAATGCTAGTTCTTCTACTCAGTCTGTAATTTATAAAAATCTTAAATTTAAAGAGCTGTTGATAACTATCTTCTTTCTCTTTTATTCCAGGTACCTTCTCCTGGGCGACCATCATATTATGCCTTAAGGCGTGCGAAGGGGATAAGGTTTGTGCTCCGGTCCCTCTACCTCAGCAATTAGTGAGGGAATTAGGCATAATGTTTCAGGGTACCGCCCGCCACCCCTTAAGGACTTATGGGGTTTTTTTTTCTCTTGCTCCGGGTGCGTAGCAAGCCCTTCGCCCTAACGGGATGGGGTGCGGAGCAAGAGCAACACCCGCACCTGCGGGGTGCGGATGCCCCTATTCCCTCAAGGGCTTGCTACGCACCCGGAGCCTAGCCTCCCTTTCCCTTAAGGCATTATGGCAGGGTAGGTTGAGCAACGGTAGAAGGGGCGGGGAGGGAGAGCAACACTCTCCGGTTATGCCCGCCTTATTATTGCTTTTTTATTTTAGCGCCTCGGGTGTGGGTTCGTGTTCGGAGAAAGAGCAATCCCGTATTCCGAGGGTAAAGGGCGGGAGAGCAAGCCTTCCCTAATTGGATAAGGTCGAGGTGGAATAGTAGGGGGCAAAATGGTAAAGGGCGGGCGGGGGCCAGAAAAACATTATGGGCTTAAACTGCCGTCCCATTATACCTTAAGGGCTAGCCGCCATCCCATATTCCGGCTTGCTCTCCCGCCTAACGGCCTTAAGGGAGAGGCCATCCCTTGCCCGCCTAACGGCCTTATGGGATAGGGATGCATGCCCGCGAGTGCGAAGCAACACCCCGTAAGGGCCGGCGAAGGGGCGCGGGCGAGGTCTTCTCTTCCATCCCTTAAGGGTGGAAAGCACCTTGACGGAAAATAGGGTGATTGTAGCGTAGAAAATTTCTTGAGCTTGAGATAAAATTTTGTCTCTTGGATGTTTATAAATATCGCAATTTTTGTTGCTCTATCCCTTATAATGGTAAGGAATAGGTCGGGAAAAGAGTGGTTGTTTGCTATAGCTTGTACTGTCGCTGCGAGGTTAGCCGTTATAGCTTGTTCTATCGCTGCGGGGTGGGTTCACAAAGAACTAACAAAAAATTTTGGGTGTTTTCTACAAGCGTTTCTCGCCTTAAGGGGTGCGTCCCGCCGGCCCTTAAGGTATAAGGGATTAAGGGAGAGCAAGAGCAACAGATCATAAACAAAAATTTTTGTTTATTTATGATCTTAAGGTAGCCGGATCCATTACACTGGCTATGATCGCCGCCCTTAAGGGTTTAATAAATAAGGGCGGAAGGAAAAAATATTTGTACTGGACGGACGAATTATTTATAATTAATTAAATTAATTAAACTGTATCTAAATCAGGCGGCGTAGCCCTTCTGCTCACTACTGACTATAAGGCCTACTAGTATAGATTCTTTAATTTCTATGTTTTGCTAGGCCAGCTTTCTCTTTAAAAGCGGGTAATGAGGGCACCATTTTTAAATTCGTGAAGACACCAAAACTAATGTAGAACCAAAGCCTTTTGTTTATAGAATTTGTTTTTTTTTTCTAACTAAATCTTTAACCGCGAATGATAAATTTAATTGACATTCAAATATAAATATAAAAGAATCGGTGACGATATGATAATAACACCAAAAATTTTTAATTTTTTAAATAATTAAAAAAAGTAATTTAAAGGGGCTATTAAGGATACTTAAAAGCAAATTTATAAAAAAGGAGGCTATGCCAAACGACTCTGTTTAAAGAGCTCAATCCTACGGAAAACCTTAAATTTAAGCATAAAATATTCTTAAACTATCTATTTAGTTTTTTTTTTTAAGGAAAAGATCACTTTTATGGATAGGATAAACTTTACTTCCTGAAGCAAATCATTTTATTAGGGAAAGGAAAGGAAATCAACCGAGACTCCGAAAGTAATGGCGAGTGAAATCGGATAAGCCTTAATAACTAAAAATAATTGAATATTTTCGCTTTATCTATTTTAACCTAATCTCGACTGATAAGGTCTAAGAGCCATGGTTTTGGCTTAAGCCCTGAAGGGAGGAGTGGTATAAATTTTAAAGATGTTTAAAACCAAAGAAGGTCTAAAGTCCTGTAATATTTATTTAAAGTTATAAAAAAAGTACGATGAGAGAAAACTTGTCGGAAAAAAGGGGAACCATCCTCTAAGGCTAAGTATTATAAATTTAGCGATAGTGAACAAGTACTGTAAAGGAAAAGTAATAGAAGTTGTGGACTTCTAAAAAAGAATTAGTAGCTCTATAAGCAGTCGAAATTTTTGATAAAAGAATGACGGCGTACCTTTTGCATAATGGGTCAGCAAGTTAATGGGAGTAGCAAGGTTAAAAGCCCTAGCGAAAGCGACTGAATTTACTATAGTAAATATTCCTTTTATTTTAATTTATTTTATTTAAAAGATTATATATCAGACAGTGCGATAATTACATTATTTTCCCTTTTTTTTATATAGAAGTTTCTAATATGATTCCTTTTATATAAAATCGGACTAGGTCAGTATATAATATATTATATATAGATAATTTTGGATAAGTTACTTCTATTAGACCCGAAGCCAGGTGATCTTTCCATGGCCAGATTTATAACGGATCGTACGGGTGAATGTTGCAAAATTCTCCGAAGAGCTGTGGAAAGTTGTGAAATGCAAACCTAACCTGGTGATAGCTGGTTTTCTACGAAACATATTTAAGTATGACGTCTACACAAGATTTATGATGGTACAGTACGGCAGTTCCAAAATAAGTAATAACAAAATTTTACGATGTTAAGTTTGAGGGGACCTAGAAAATCTTACCAATGGAAGTGAAACTCGAAATAACATAAATTGATGGTAGACTTTCAGACTGCTCATGCGAAGTTGGGTAGTCAAGACGAAAACAGTCGAGAGCACGAATTTAAGGTCAACTAATAATCGAACCCTTTCGCTTCGTCTGCCGCCCTTCCTGGCCCTTAAGGGGGTGCGGATTGACCCTAAGGCTGTTAGGCAGGGATAGGATTAATGCCTAATAGGAAAGGCGCTTACTCTTTCGCCATAAGGTAACGAAGCGAAAATGGGACGAGGAGGCCTAATCTGTAATTTAAACACACAGATTAAAAGACTGCTATATTCAAAGAACTAAATAAAATATTCTGTGCCTCCCTTAAGGTATGGTCTTAATGTTTAATAGTAATTTGAAGGTAATTGATTTACCTCAGAGACTTTACGCAGTATACTCTTTTAAATTAAGATAAAGACAAAGTCCAAATAAAAAAGTAAGAAAAGTAAAAAAAAACAAAATTAATTAGGAAATTATAAATAATGTCTAAAATAAAAGATTATCTTTTGCTCTGGCTCTCCCTTCGCTCACTATGTGCCCTTAAGGCAGGGACGCCCGCGGGTGCGAAGCAACACCCCTAACGGCCTTGTTGTCTGTTTCCCTTAGGGGCCCGAAGCAAGGCAAGCCTTTTATTGAATCAGATCTTTGTCTATTAGTAAAAAAAACAAATTATAAAATAAAAAAAAAAATGAATAACATGCATATACCTAAATTATTACCTTATGGAGTTACCGGTTATTTTGATGGAGAAGGTTGTTTTAGCATATCAATATATAAAAATATTAAAATGAAGATAGGCTATTCAATCACTGTTACTGTAGAAATAAAGCAGCTTAAAAATTCAGAAAACATACTTTATGGAATAAAAAGTTATTTTAATGAAAAAGGTTCTATAACCTCTCATAATTACATTTCTAGGTATAAAGTAAGCAGTATAAGTGATATAATAACATATATTATACCTCATTTTGATAAATATCCATTATTATCTTCTAAGCAATTAAATTATTTAGATTTTAAAAAGGCAATAAAGATAATAGAAGAAGGAGAACATTTAAGTATTAAAGGGATAACTGATCTTAAGCAAATTGCTTCTGAAATGAATAGAAATCGGTCCTTTTTAGATAAATGGAATTGTTTTTCTCTGAGGCCTAATCCCGCGGGTCACCCCTCCCGGCCTTCTGATCAAGAATCAGACAGAAATATTCTATTAACAAGTGATTTAAAACCTGAATGGGTACAATCATTTACCGATAGTGAAGGTAATTTTAATTATTATTATCGTACACTTAAAAGTGGTTCTATTTCCTTTTCCATCTCTCAAAATTTACATGATTATCCTCTTTTGATATCCTTAACAAAATTTTTCGGTGCGGGAAAGATTTATCCTTTATCATTAGATGGTACATTAGAGTCAGCTGAAAAATATTTTAAAAAAAGAACTGATCTAGGTTTAAGTTCAGTAATTAGATATGAAATAAGTTCTAAAATTTTACATAAAGAAAAAATTATACCTTTTTTTAAAAAATATCCGCTTTACACTACAAAATCTTTAGACTTTGAAGATTGGGTAACTTTAATTAACATGTCTGATGCTAAAGAATATAAAACCGTTGCTGGTAAAGAAAAAATGATTGCTATATCTAAAGGAATGAATAGAGGTAGAAGGCTTAATGGTTAAAGGTCAAATGCGTTGCTCTCCCATAAGGCCATTAGGGGTGTTGCTTCGCACCCGCGGGCGTCCCTTGTTTAAAATTCTTCATACACGCCATCATATTAACCTATTTAGGATTTTTATTTTTCTTAATACTGATGATTTTATTTATTTTAACCCCCCCCCATTTCTGCCTAACGGCCTTCTTTAGTAATTAACACACGTGAATTTTTTAACTTAAATTATTTTTTTATTTGCCCGAATGATTATTAAGTGAAATTAAGGATGTAGCAAATTGAATGCAGCTGTAAAGTGAGCCTGGTAGTCGCTACTTTTAATGAACGTTTAGTAACAACGCATCAGCCCAAACCTTAAAAAAAAAAAAGGCAAGATTGTGGCACCGAAAATTTAACGGGTCTAAGTAATCAACCGATATCGTGCTGCTTTATTTCAATATAAGAATAGACAGCTTATTCCTATAAAGGCAGGTGAGTCTTTATCATATGTGTCCCGCCCTCTAAATATGAGTTTATTGTAATAAAGTTAGGTAGTAGAACATTCAGAACGATTGAAAAACAGTGTTTCATTGTTTTGACGTAACTGAAGAGAGAATGCTGACATGAGTAACGAAAAAAGAAGTTATAATACTTCTCGCCGAATGCGAAAGGGTTGTCAGGAGAAAGTTAAATTACCTGAATGTAAATGCGGCCTCTAAGGATTAAAACCAATGTTTTGTCTGATGAGTAATAAACAGAAAGTCCAAATAGAAAACTAAATAAAATATTACTTAATTCTTTGCCTCCCTTAAGGGATGGCCTTGATTTTTGTTTTTTTAGTATTAGGACCAAGAAAATAATGTTTAACAATTAAACCACCGTACCCTAAACCGACACTGGTTCGTAGGTTGAGAATACTAAGGCGTAGAGCGAAGACTTGTTAAGGAACTCGGCAAGAACCCTTCATAAGTTTGGCGAAAAGAAGGACCACTTTGACTTAACTTAGCGATAGGTTAATATCTTCGGTGGTGGCACAAAATCGGAGGCCCCGACTGTTTACTTAAAACATAAGAATCTGCAATGATTAATATCATAGTATAGGTTCTGAAATTTGCCCAATGCCATTAATATAAGTGCGGTAATGAAAGTTACTAATCGAATGTCTGGTTAATAGCGGTCTTAACTATGAGGATCCAAAGGTAGCAAAATAAGTTGGCCATTAAATGTGGTCTTGTATCAATAATGTAACGATGGCCTCACTGTCTCTACAAGTCGCTCAGTGAAATTGAATTGTGAGTGCAGATGCTCACTGCCTCCGGGGGGACGGGAAGACCCTATGCAGCTTTACTGTAGTTAGTTATCACGTTAATCTACAACAGGTCTGATCAATAGTAATTAGGGATGTCGATAGACGAAAGATG
>Ga0208992_1000026_pt1 | contig 10238 bp, 17 predicted proteins | sample MedBloCAOM1_O1_FD_187842 | JGI IMG/M metagenome (GOLD analysis project Ga0208992, IMG submission 187842) | Forest soil microbial communities from El Dorado National Forest, California, USA - Mediterranean Blodgett CA OM1_O1 (SPAdes) (version 2) | ecosystem: Environmental > Terrestrial > Soil >...
GAAGTGGCGCTCGACCTGCCAGGCGATCCGCTCGGAGATCCAGACCTCGGCGTGGCCGACGGGCTCGCCGAACTGCCAGTCGGCGCGCGTGGCGTAGGAGCGCGGGTCGAAGTCGGTGGGGCGCTTGAAGTCGTGCTCGGCCTTGGTGGCGTACGCGACCTTGCCGCGGATCCGCGAGAGGCGGAAGACGCGAATCGCGTCGCGCTCGTGCGAGCGGCCCAGGAGGTAGAACTGGCCGCCCTGGAAGAGCAGGTGGAACGGGTCGACCTTGCGGGCGCCGACCGCGTCGCGCTCCATCGTGTAGTAGTCGAACGTGATCGTCTTGTTGCGGAAGATCGCCGTCTCGATCTTCGCGAGGCGCTGCGAGAGGTCGTGGCCGCCGGCGCTGGCGGTGACGCCGAGGGCAATCGAGCCTTGGTCGGGCGCGTTGAGCGGGCTGGGGCGACCCCAGGAGATCTGCTGCAGCGCCAGGCGCAGCGGCTCGGCGTTTGAGATGCGCGGGCTGTAGATGTCCCCGGCGCGGGTGATGTACTCGCCGTAGGAGTCCGCCGGCTGGTCGAAGCCCTTGTCGTAGACGGTGACCTTGCGCTCGAGGTCCATGTCGTCGAGAATCTGGTTTTGGAATTCGCGCTCGGTGATAGCGCCGGCGCGCATGAGCAGGCGAGCCAGTTCCGATCGTCGGTGCAGTCGAACTCCGTGGTGCCATGAATGACGTCCTGCGATCCGCACTTCAATGCGGCTCGCGCGTAGCCGATGACTCGACCGCAACGGGTGCACGTCCGCTTGTCGCAGTAGTCGTCGTAGCGCTGCTGTTCGAGGAGCAAGAACAAGCCGGGCACTAGTGGGTGCTCGATGATCTCGTCCGGTTTCGCCGTGGTCATGTGGCTAGTCTAGCCGCGTAATCTCGGCTAGTCAAGCATCGATCCCGGCGAGCCGACCGTCTACCGGTACCCGCACGGGTGACACTGGGGCCATGACCAGCAGCCTGGGTGTCCTGGACCTGGACGACGATGCCGCGTTCCTCGCGACCCTGGAAGCTCTCTGGGCCGCCGACGCGGACACGCCCCAGGTCGCGATCGACTGGGATGAACTGGGCATCTCCGATCCCTACGAGCTGGACGACTTCACCCGCGAGCTGCTCCAGGCCATCGAACCGGCCGGGATCCGGGCCTGGCGCGGGTCCGCCCGGGAAAGCCAGCTGCCACCGCCGGGCGACTGGCTGTACTGGCTGATCAGGGCCGGGCGCGGCTGGGGCAAGACCTTCACCGGTGCGAACGTCCTGGCCGAGTGGGCCACCGAAGAGGTCGGCGACTATGCCGTCATCGCGCCCACCTTCGGCGACGCCGTCAAGATCTGCGCCGCCGGTCCCTCCGGTCTCATCCGGGCATTGGGTGACGACCTGGACAATTTCAACAAGAACGAATACGTCCTCTACCTGAAAAACGGCAGCCGGATCGTACTGGCCAGCGCCGATGCGCCCGACCGCATCCGTGGCTGGAACCTCTCGGGCGCCTGGGCGGATGAGGTCGGGAGCTGGAAGTCAACGGAAGTCTGGTACGAGGGCCTGGAATTCGCCCTGCGCATCGGCTCGCATCCACGCTGCGTCATCACCACCACGCCACGACGCGGCTCGAAAATCCTGCTGGACCTGGACAAGCGGGCCGCCGACGGCAGCGGTGAGACCGTCCTGACGCGTGGCTCCATGATGGAGAACGCGGCCAACCTGAACCCGGCCGTGGTCGCGATGCTGCGCCGCCGCTACGAGGGCACCCGGCTGGGCCGTCAGGAGCTCGACGGTGAGCAGCTCGATGAGGTCGAGGGCGCACTGCTGTCCGGCGCCCTCGTGGAAGCTACCCGGGTCAGCGCCGACCAGGTGCCCGACCTCGAACGGGTCGCGGTCGCCGTGGACCTCGCCACCACCAGCAAGGAGGGATCCGATCACACCGGCATCACCGTGATGGGTCTTGGCCCGGCACCGGTGGGCTGGCATCCCCCCCAGGGCAAGGTCGTGCTGGCAGGCCTGCCGCACCTGTACATCCTCGAAGACCTCGCGATTAAGTCCACCCCCGACGTGTGGGCCCGGCGAGCGCTCAACGCGGCAGACGAATGGGAGGCCGACGTGCTCACCGCCGAGGTCAACCAGGGCGGTGATCTGGTCGAGACGGTGACGCGTCAGATCGCGTCGGCCGAAAGCCTGTACATGCCCGACTTCCACGCGGTGTCCGCATCGAAGGGCAAGAAGGCCCGCGCCGAACCGATGGCGGGAGTGTGGGAGCAGCACCGCGTGCACATCGTGGGGCGGATGCCGGAGCTGGAGGACCAATGGACGGACTGGGTTCCCGCCGAGTCGAAAGAGTCACCCGATCGGCTGGACTCTTCCGTGTGGGGCGGGGTCGAGCTGATGCCGGAGCTGTCGGCCAAGGGCGCCACGATGATCCGCCTGATCTCCGGCGCGGGCGCCGCGTGAGAGGCTGGCCAGCATGAACTTTCCTCCCGCGCCCGTGGGCGCCGCCGTGCATTACGTCAACGGGCAGAGCATCTGCCGGGCTGCCACCGTTGCCGCCTCGGAGGGCGCCGGTAGCGAGAATCGTGATCTGCGCATCCACCACCAGGCCGAGATGGTCGATCGCCGGGCCGTTCGCTTCGATGGTCGCGGCGGACCGGGCACCTGGCACGCCTTCGACGCCGGGGCGGAACCGGGCTGCCCGTACCAGTCCTGACATACGATACGGCCGGTCCCTCGGGGGAACCGGCCGTGTCGCATCAGACAGTGGCATCGCTGCACTGATGAGGCAACAATTACGCTACACCCTCACGATCGCGAGGGGCGCACAACGCCAGGATCTCGTGCACGCGCGCTACGTCCAGGCAGAGCTTCGGCGCGATCACTTCGGGCGCGTATCCCAGAGTCGCGAGCAGCTCGGTGATCGAGGCACGCGTGGTGTGGACACTCATTCTCAATCGCTCGGCGATCGTGGTATATCCGTATCCCTCCAGCGTCATGTCGTGTATCACGGCGTCGCGCTCGGCGGGACGGATGGGCTCGTAGCGACTGCCACGTCCCTGAGTTTTCAGACGCGCCACGGCCACCTCGTCACGTGGACGAGGTGGCCGTGGCGCACTGCTGGTGGAGCCCTGGGAGGCGCGAGCGCGGGTGTGGCGCTTGAGTGCGCGCCGTTCGTCCTCGGACAGTCCGCCCCACACTCCGGCGTCCTGGCCGGAGTCCAGCGCCCAGGCGAGACACTGGGACATCACCGGGCACGCACGGCATACCGCTTTGGCTTCCTCGGTCTGCACCACGGCCGGACCGGTGGTGCCGACGGGGAAGAACAGTTCGGGGTCGTAGATGTTCTGACCCTGCGAATCCTTTGCCCCACACAGGGAGTCTTTGCGCCAATCGGTCATGGTCGGCACCTCCTCGTTCTGTCGGATGTAGACGGTGCGGTTTTGAGTCTAGCCGCGCAATCCAGGCTAGTCAAGAATCTTTTCGCCGGTCCGTACGTCCTGGACCCACTGTTCGATCAGCCGATCAAACCAGTCCACGGTGGCCGCTTCCCATGAGTTGTGTCGAGGTATCCGTGCGAGCGCACGTCTTGCTCGGTCGCGTCGTCCAGCTCCATCGTCACCTCGATGGTGCCGTCGTCCAGTGCTTTCGCTGCCAGCACGGTGCCGGATCCCCGTACGCCCGAATCCGTCGTGACGGCGGTGCGCTGCCCCACCATGCCGCGTAGCGCATCGGCGGTGAAGATCGTGTACTCAGGTGGGACGTAGATGAAGGACAGTCGCGTCGTCATGCTGGGACGCCTTTCCATGAGCGGATGTGGTACCGGATCACGCCCATTGCAGGGTGACCAGCCACAGGGTGGAGTTGACGATGCGCATGCCGAGGAACACCTGCAAGTGCCAGATGGAGACCACGACGCGACCAAGTAGTTCCGCGCAGGCCAGAGCTTCCGGACCGGCCACGACCAGTACGGCGATCAGGAATGCCACCCCCGCCGTGGCGAGCGCGGTGATCTTGTCGTTCGCCACGGCGGGGGTGGCGGCGGCGGGGATGTCGTCGTTCGTCATGCCATGAGCCTAGCCGCCGTAGTTCGGCTAGTCAAGCCACGGTGGCGATGAACATCTCGAACGCCCCGGTGCAGAACTCGCCACTGGGCGGCAGCAGTGCGGCCCCGCACACCTGGCCGATCCTGGTGGCATCAGCGGTCCGGCCACAGCCTGAACAGCAACCGATGACGGGCCCGAAGATTCGAGTGGCCATGACCCGCCGCGCGGTCTCCATATCCGAGTCCTGCTCTTGCTGCTGCTCGGCTGCGTTGAGGACCAGGTGATCCCGCGCGGCCATCGACAGGCCCAGGCGTTGCAGCTGTTCGTCCACGACGATCAGCGCGCGGATCCAGACTTCCATGTACATCGCGTAGCCCGGATCGGTCAACGTCTTCGACTGATCCGGGCAGTACTGGATCAGGTTGCGCACCACCTGCGGCCGGGGCATGGGCAGTCCGTAGTCCGGAAGTGGTGTCAGCGTCATCGACTCGACTTCCCATCCCCCCTCGTCCAGATTGGTCATCGCCCACCGGCCCGCGATCGCCTCGTCCGCGAACGGCCCGACCAGTGCGGGCGCGCCGGGCGCCGGGCGCAGGTTGCGCACCACCGCGAGATCATTCATGACACAGCTCCGCTCGTGCGGCGATCATGCGCGAATTATCGTTGGCGGACAGGGCTTCCACGATGCGCTCCGTCGAGACGTACCGGGCGAATCGAATTACGGGAACCTGCATTCGAATACCACGAAGATTCGGATTGATGCGCATTGATTCGGATTTAATTCCTCTGACAATCAGGTCGCGCATGAATTTCCGGGCAGCAGTGAAGGATGAGAATAGGATGTACGCTCCTCCCCATTTACCGTAAAGCATCTTCTGTTCAGATTTGGATTTCTCGGCTCGCTGACAAGAGTAGAGCGTCGGTCCATAATGCATATTCGCGTACAAGACGGTTGCCGCTATGTCGCGGTCGACACACCAGCCAATTCGTTTGACGTGTTGCTGCGGATGATCGAATAGGGGCTTGCTGAAATGCTCGATCGCCCACTCCGCCGATGCCCCCCGCGAGGCAGCAGCGGCAGCGAAGTGAGATACGCAGACTGGACAGCAGGCGTATCGACGGGACGGATCAGTCGCGAGGTCATCCATGACACAGCTCCGCTTGTGCGGCGGCCACCACGTGCTCGGCCTGCTCCAGCGTCCAGGGCAGCTCGCTGGCGATCTGGTCGGCCAGCGCGTCGAGGGTCTGCCCGGCCACCAGCTGATCGCACACGCCGATGCCGATCTGGACCTCGGCGGCGCCACCGATCGAGCGTGGTATCCGCCAGTGGTCCAGATCAGCCAGGAATGCGACCTGGCTGCCTGCTTGCGGCGCTGGCAGGTCTGGACTGGACGCGAGTGCGGTTACCGTCACGATGGTCGGTGCGGTGGCGCTGACCGTCGCGGCTGGCGGCGCGGTGCTCGCCGTGCAGGCCGCGACGGTGGCCAGGATCGTCGCCAGGGCGACACCGCTGGCGGCCAGGATGATCAGGTCACGATGCTCGGTTCTCATACGCTCACTTTCTGAGTGGCCGGAGTCGGGCCGGTCACCGGCCCGCGTCGGTGCTCACGTCACCCTTGCAGGTCGGGTCGCGCGGCACGACCGCGATCGCGGCATACGGGCTGTCGCCGTGGTAGGCGACATACAGTCGGTTGCCGTGGTCACATTTCGTCATCGCGTTGCTGAAGCCGTCCGCGTTGGTGATGACCTCCACCGGCGCGCCATTGGTGGCCTCGGTTCGCCCGGCGTCCTGGAACGGTTCGGTCGCCTTGTCGCCGAAGTCGCAGCCGGTCACGGTGATGCCGGTGACGGCCAGGACAACGCCAACCAGGATCGCCCTCTTGATATTGATCATGATGTCTCCTCGAAGTAGTTGCGGTACAACGAATTCAGGCCATGTAGCGACTGGCCGCACCCCATCCGGCGCCCTCCCAGCCGCACGACTCCTCGGAGCACAGCAGCGCGACCGTGGTGTGGCTGCCCACCATCAGGTAGGCGCGGCATTTCGGGCACACGTGAGTGGGGATCACGTCCAGCACCTGCGTGTCGGGATGCGTCGGACCGGAGGGCAGCCAGCCGTAGGGCTCGATCGTGTCCAGCACGACATCGCGATCGGATTTGTGCCACCGGCGACGCAGTAGCGCGTCGGTGATGACGCGCCAGTCCGAGCGCTCCCAGTCCAGCAGGGCCAGCCGGAGCAGCGGTTCGGAGCCGGTGACCGGATCGATGATCTCCACGACCTGAGTGCCGTGGTGGTGACGAAGCTGCGCGTAGGGCATCGGTCAGTCCTTCCGGAGTTGCGCGGCGAACGCGTCGATCTCGTCGGCATGCAGCGTGATGGTCAGCATTGCGCTGTCGGAGTAGAGACCCATCCGGACGCCCGTCTCGAACATGTGAGTGGACATCATGCCTTCGCGTGAGTACCACGCGGCGGGCGTCTTGTCGATCACGCTCTGAATCACGTCCAGCGCGTCGCCGTGCAGTGCCCGGAACGCGGCCAGCTCGGCCGCGTTCTCCTCGGCGCGTTCGCGGTCCATCTCGGCGAGCTGCGTTTCGATGACGCGCCGCATCGCGGGAAGCTGATCACGGCGCACGATGTGGAGCAGGCTCGCAGACCGCTGACTGTGCTTGCCCTCGACAGGAAGCTGCCTGCCGTATGGATCGAAATTCAGGTACTCCGCCGATCTTTCCGGCCAGCAGAAAGGTTCATTGGTCAAAGCGATACCTCCGGCGTTCCTGGAGGTCATCACCCTTCCGCTCGTGGACAGGCAGACGAAGAACGAATCGGGCGCTTTGAGCGCGTCCAGAAGCCATTGAGCGGCCTTGTCGCGGTTCGTGCCGTGCTCGCGCTGAATCGCGTGCTGAGCCTCGTCCCACGAGAGTGCGGTTCGATCGGCCTGGAGTCGGCCGGACGCGGTGTTCAGCAGAGTCTGGACGATCTGGTCAGTGGTCGGCGGCTTTCGCGTAGACACGGTCCACACTCCCTTCGGTGGCGAGGTGGGCGCCCTCGTTCTGGGCGGCCCGCATGAGGCTGAGAATTTGCTGTTCGATCACGATCCACCCGGCTTGATCTCGTAGCTGCCGGAGTACAGGGAGATGCTGTGGGCGCTGTCCGCCTTCTTGCCGTACAACAGGACGCATCGAACGCTGCGAATGTTGGAGTCCCTACCGGGAATGACCGGCCCGACGAAGGTGAGGCGGGCCCAGTGTCCCCCCCAGCAGTCCGGGAGTTTGATGACCATGCCGACGGCGAGCTGCTCCAGCGTCATCATGCGCCGGGTCATGATCCACCCGGCCGGATCTCGTAGTCGCCGGAGTACAGGATGATGGTGTACACGCTGCCCGCCTTCTTGCCGTTCAACACGGCAACCTGGACATCGCGCTTGCTGTCGCCGCTGGGAACGACCGGCCCGACGGAGGTGAGGCGGACCCAGCGCTGTCCCCAGCTCGGGATTTTGATGACCATGCCGACGGCGAGGTGCTCCAGCGCGATGGTGGGCGGCCCGTCCAGCCGGACGTAGTGGTCGGCGATCAGCAGCGGTGCGGCGGCGGCCACGGCGGCCTGGAGTGCGCGCTGGTGGTCGATGACGCGGTGCTGACTGCCCTCCCATGCAGCGGAATAGGCGTCGGCGGCGACGGACATGACTTTGCCGCGCAGCGCCGGTGAGAGCTGATGGTAGAAATCCACCCCGGCCTTGATCGCCGTGGCGCGGAGTTCGGGATCGGTGATCATGCGGGAATCCTTCGGGTCGGGGACTGGTGCGTCGCTCGATGCGAATCTAGCCTAGATGACCAGGCTAGTCAAGGACCTCCGGCAGTGCCACGTCCACCATCGGTACCCGCACCCACACCGTCACGAACGCCTCGTCGCCGAACGTGGCCGCCACGTAGCTGATCCGGCCGACCAGGCGGCTGCGACCGACCCGCACCCGAGCTTCCTGGCCGACGGCGACGCGCCGCGCGGAGGATCCCGCACGGCGCGTCAGGTGTAGTGCGAACTCATTGACCGCGATCACAGGTCGTCGGTGTCCTCGTCCTGCTCATCGTTGGTGCTGGGCGGCAACATCTCCTCGTGCACTCGCTGAATCGCGGGCTTCACGCACGCCAGGCGGTGCGCGTACCACGGCACCGACGTGAAGCTGCCCGGGCCGTCGGGAACATCCACGGTGCCCATGTAGCCCTGCGGCTTCCGGGTGCCGTCGACCAGGCCGATGAGACCGGTGGGCCGGTCGTCGTCCTGCTCGGCACCGGGACTGCGGTGATCGCATCCGTTGCACACGTGGACCTTGCTGTTGACGATGGTCATGAGCTCTCCTGGGGGTTGGCGTCAGGCCATGAGCGTAGCCGACTTAGCGCGGCTTGTCGCGGCCGGGGTGGCGTCGCGTGGGGGGTCTCCGGCACCAGGCCCCGAAGCGGGCATTGTGTTGCACACGTCGTGAACGTCTGGGTCTCCGGCGTGACCACAAGTCTTCGGTACGAAGCCCCGAAGCGGGCATTGCAGCACTCCCATGAGGTCTTCGATACAAAGCCTCGAAGCGGGCTTCGAGCATTGCTGCCTGGGTCTCCGGTATGAGGCCCCGGAGCGGGCATTCCTTGACCATCTTGACGTCTTCGGCACTAGGCCCCGAAGCAGGCATTGTAATTCCCGATGCGAAGTAGTCGTGACGGAAGCTGTCGCGAATACTCGTACATGTCTCCGATACGAAGCCCCGAAGCAGGCATTGCATGTCACTCAGGCGTATCTGTCGATTACGTCCCGCTAGGTTCAGTCTACATCTTCGACACAAAGCCTCGAAGCGGGCTTTCACCATGTTCTCCTTCGTCTCCGGTACGAAGCCCCGAAGCGGGCGTTGTGGCATGTCACTCCTCTGTCTCCGGTACGAAGCCCCGGAACGGGCGTTGCTTGCAGTGATTCTGCGCGCGATCTCCGGTACGAAGCCCCGAAGCGGGCATTGCAGCACTCCCATGAGATCTCCGATGCGGAGTGTCCAAGCCCAGGTCTTCGGTACGAGGCCCCGAAGCGGGCGTTACGCGTATGGGCCGCCGAACAGGGCGCAGTCACGGTCTTCGGTACGAAGCCCCGAAGCAGGCGTTGCCCAGTCCGGCCGTGTGACGGAGCCGGTGGGGACGGTCTCCGGTACGAAGCCCCGAAACGGGCATTAATGCCGTCATCGCGCTTGCCGCGATCTCCGGTACGAAGCCCCGAAGCGGGCATTGCGCCGATCAGTTTGCGGGCACCGGTCTCCGGTACGAAGCCCCGAAGCGGGCGTTACGAGAACGATACGAATTCGCTGCCGCGTGATGAAACTGAACACGCTGGCCGAGTCTCCGATACGAAGCCCCGAAGCGGGCATTGTCGAACTTGATCAGCCAGTCGCTCACACTGGCCGCACGAGCATAGCCTCGCCGCGATCTTCGGTACGAAGCCCCGAAGCGGGCATAATGAGAGATGGAGTTGTCAAAGAGCGGTGATCGTCGTACGGGTCATGCGTCGATCGTGGCAGCCGGAACCTTCGCGCTCAACAGTTCCGTCCAGGCCGGAACCTCGTCCAGGCGTGACACGCCATGCTCCCGGATCGTGTCGATCGCCCACTGGTGACGGTTGATGTCGTCCTGGATCCCGGCAATGTTGCGTGACTGCCACTCGATCCGGCCCCGATGCTGCAACACCGTCGCCGCACCCCACGAGACTTCCTCGCCGCTGCCGGTGCGGAACGTCAGCGACTCCAGACGATCCCGCGCCGAACGCACTGCCTTGTGCGAGGCCGCGACCGGGTCCTGCTGAAACGCCATCCGTTCCGTGGTCCGCGCCTGTGCGCGCTGTAGCCGGATCGCCATGTCCCGCACGGCAGGCCACACCACGTCGGCCAGCGGCGCCGGACGGTAGTGCTGTAGCACTGTGCTGGCGGCCTGCTCGGCGCTCAGGCCCTCCTCGATCAGCGCGCCCAGTTGATCGCTGATCGCTTTCTCCGTGACCGTGATCGTCACCATCTGCCCGGTCATGCCGCCGCCTCCTGCCTGCTCGATTCCTTGCCACCGGCCAGCATGATCTGGGTGCCCCGCCCGGATGCCGCGTTCAGCATCGTCGCGCGCAGCTCGCCCGGTGACGCGAACTGTGCCAGCGCGCGGGCCCGCTTCGTGCGTTCATC
>Ga0208992_1000028_pt1 | contig 9641 bp, 4 predicted proteins | sample MedBloCAOM1_O1_FD_187842 | JGI IMG/M metagenome (GOLD analysis project Ga0208992, IMG submission 187842) | Forest soil microbial communities from El Dorado National Forest, California, USA - Mediterranean Blodgett CA OM1_O1 (SPAdes) (version 2) | ecosystem: Environmental > Terrestrial > Soil >...
CCACATCCAACTCGATCGCATGTCATGGGTGTAGAAAATTTTTCAGCAGGTTGGTTTGCTCAGGGACACCACGTATGTCAAATAGCTATTGCTCGCATTGGTCACACTGTTTAAATTGATAATTATTTTCAGAAACCAGAAGACAGTCTTCGTCCCTCACGCAGCATCAGACACAATCGTAATTCTGTTGACCGCTGGATGGAAGACACCGCAGGACCTGAAGAATTTCTCAATTTCGTTCTACTTCTCATACATCCAAATCTATATAAAATAGGCTCCTCCATTCTTCAGAATTTGCGAGGCCTACAAGACACCACAGAAATAGCGTCACTTTGGACCTCCGTATTCACAGGCATTGCAGTCATCAGCAATCGTGAAACACCTACCCATGTTGACTACAATGGAAGACCTGAATGGTATGATCTTCTCACAGTCAAAGGGTCCCATTCGTCACGCTCAACACGTTTGGATTTGCCTGAAATGGGACTGAGTCTGGCATATGGCCCTGGAACTGTGGTGGCTCTATCCGGTCAAATTTTCCAACACTGTGTTAGATTTTGGGGAGATGGAGATAGAATATGCTATGCTCGATTTATGAGAGAGGCGGTCAGGAAACGATTTGACATTGAACCTGGTAGCTGGATGACACAAAGTTATTATGCAGAATATTTGTCGGAGGAGTTCCGTCGGGAGAAAGGTTTCATAGTTTAATTCCTCCCATATATATTCATGTGCTAGATTTAACTTCTATGGAGTTGATGCTGATTTATTATCTTACAAAATGTGTTCGTGAGTACGTGTCCATCGTAACTGTGTCATGTGACTCTTGGAAAGAGAAGGTTCTGTCAATTGAAATCGGCGACTCCCCCTTTGCCTGTAAAAGGATTTTACCCACGAACAAGATACCTCTTTATGACTTTGATATCTGTCACTTAGTGTTCGATATCTAATCATTGCTCGTTGCGGCTATGATCCGACAGGTTGATTTTCACGGCGTCATTATTGAAAATCGTTTGCAACTTAACACAAATCCACAACATTGGCTATTGCTGCACTTATATTTTCATATCATTTCTTGGAAAAAAATTCCCCCAAGATATATATATACTCAAAGTAACTTATTCAAACAGATAGCATGCACCAAATTGCTTACTTTTAGCAGCCATGAATGACATATTTAAATATATAGCTCGGATCTTGTGCAAATTACTAGTTCAGCTGCCGGTCGGATCTTATTGTTAACTGATCACTATTTAACTTGATACTTGATGTTATACGTCTCCCTTTTCATCGCAACATGCTACAACTTCGACCATATCCTCTCTTCTGTCTCTATCAACTTTTACTTTTTACTCCTTGGATTCTATTGGTATTTGACCAACTTGTCTTAGACATAGTAAGTTTTGAAGGTTCATTTTTGATTCAGCAACCGCTACCCTCCAATGTCATAATGCGCATGTATATAAATACCAGTCTTCTCAGTCTTAAATCTACTGAAAATCTACAGCATTGTCTACACTTAACAACTAAACAGATAATTTACTGTGACAAAGTGCAATCTAACTACACGCTAATGAAGGCTTGCTCATATATTGCACTAGCTAGTGCCGCCCCAGTAGTGGGTTATTTTGATACCGCACTGCATAGTGCCGCCCCAATAGTGGGTTATTTTGATACCGCACTGCATAGTGCCGCCCCAGTAGTGGGTTATTTTGATACCGCACTGTCGAGCGCCACCCCAATAGTGGGTTATTTTGAACTCACACTGTTGAGTGATGCCCCAGCAGTGGGTTATTTTAGTATTGCACTCTTGAGTGCCGCCCCAGTAGTGAAACAGAGTGATTTAAGCACGTTACTTTACAGGTCAAGTGTATTCATTCTCAATTCTATCAACAGTTTGGTTTGGGTGTTGAGAGTCTTATACATTCAAAGTTCATACATTATTGTTCGGGTATTACATTATATGTTTGTCATTCTTAAACTTATCAAAGTGATCGGCATAAATTATAGTAAATGGGCTTCAATTTCAACTCGCCAATTATGGGATATCATTCACAGATTTCCCTATTTCATTGAATCACCTCTTTCTAATACTCTTAAAATTGCAATCACACTACGTCAAAATATCATGTCCAAACATGACTATGCGATCTATATTGTAAAAAATATTCAATCCCTTACTTATTTCAATGTTATTGATGCATTACGTCTTTGGTCTATTTGTCGGCTGCCTATATCAAGTGTAAAGAGGCATCATTTTAACATTAGACCTACCATACTCATACCAATGATTGCCATCTCCTCAAAATTACAATTGAATTCCACTCATCCAGCGTTGACACAAGAAAATATTCTCATCGGTGGCGGAGGTAGTATACAATTTTCCGGTGATAGCTTGGCACCATATATTGTAAATGATAGCTTCAAGCATTTTGCTTCAATTTCAAATTTTTGTTTTGTAGAACATGTTCATAAATCCTCACTGTCATCACAATCTGATTTAGCATTTTGTAAAATGCCATTGGATATTCTTGTGCCGCAACTCCCATCTGCGATTCAAAAAAATATTTTGAAACAGCATGATATATTTATTCCTGCGCGTGCAAACAAATCTAACAGAATAAATTTACTTACTAACCACAAGGGAGCCTGTTGTGACACATATTTATCTGTTTTTAAACCTTTACAATCAGCTGCAGAACAACAATCACTAAAACAAAAAATACAGAAAAAAAAAGAAAGAACCGAGAAAAAAAAAAGTCGAATAGTGTATTTCCACCTAAACCAATGCCAGAGAAGCAGTCTGAAAGTATTATTAGAAATTTCTGTGAAGCCACGTCACCTTGTAATTTTGAAGAAGCTGGCTGTGCTGTATGCGGTCAATTGGTTCTGAAATCTAAACTTATTCCATTCGATAAAGTAAAAGACAATCTGGATGTTCTATTGAAAGATACCACTGGAATGACTAAGATGCAACGTCTATCTCCTGATGACCCTATTCAAGACATTCCAGGCCCAGTGCTTGATCATAATTGCAGTTCTGTCTGCAAGACATGCCATGCTGCTTTAAAAAGAAACAGATTGCCAAAATTTGCTCTCGCCAGAGGATTGTGGATAGGGGATGTGCCTTTAGAGCTTCAAAATCTTCAGTATTTTGAACGCCTATTAATAGCTCGAGTAAGACATAATCGATTTGTGTTTCGAGTCTCATCAGGATCTTCAAAATTTGAAGGTATGTCAAAGATGGTCGCTAATGCAATTACTTTTAAACATCCTGTTGAAAAAATATATACAATATTGCCTCCCCCTGTGGAAGATCTGGATGATGTACTTGCTTTCATTTACACTGGACCTACTAAACCCACGCCTGAAGATTTCAAACGCACACCTCTTCTGGTTCGTAGGAAAAAAGTGGCAGCAGCTCTCGAGTGGCTAAAGCTCAATCACCCTGATTATTATGACCTAGAAATATCATATAAAAACCTCGAAGATTACCCTGAAGATGTTCCTCCAGTGGTCATTGATTATCGACGCAAAGAAAGTAACAAAGATATTGAAGCCACCAGTGTACATGATATGGAAGAAGAACAAGGAACAAGAGGAGGCATGTGCTCTCTCACTGTGCATGGTCTGACCGGTGAAGAATATGCTAATGCTACAACTGAGACTTTGAAAGCAGTTGCTTTGAAACATCTTGATAACATGGGCAAGATTATTGCCATGGGACATGCAAAAAATCCTGAATCAACTTGGAGGAATCCAAAACTTTACCCTATGATTTTCCCTTGGCTCTTTCCATATGGTTTGGGTGGTATAGGTAATGAAATTCACAAGGGCCTTCTATCAGATGCTGCGCATAAGAAGCATCTGCTTATGTATCATGACAAACGATTTCAAAGAGATCATGAATTCTGCCTTATGAGTTTCAATCATGAACAAATTAAAAATGGCACCACCGGGGGCTATCTAATGACTAAACGGAAAAATTTTGATGATGTAGCAAAGCGTTTACTTGAATTAGATCAGCAAGTTCTTGAAAATTTGTCAACCCGACTTGAATCTGGTGAACGAGTCAAAGCAGAAACTGAAGAGGAAAAGAACTGCTACAATATTCTTAAAGATCTTGATCATATTGGAGGTCATGTCAATGGCTCAATTACAAACAAAAAATATATGCGAAATGAAATCTGGTCTCTGACTGCATTTCAAGGTGCTCCAACTTGGTATATCACCTTATCACCAGCAGACAACAAGCACCCAATATGTCTTTATTTTGCTGACACAAAAACAACATTTTCTCCAGAACTCAGAATTGATGATGACCGTCTCCGTTTAATATCAGAAAATCCTGTAGCAGGAGCACGATTCTTTCATTTTATGGTATCAATGTTCATAGAGCATGTTTTGGGTGTAACAGAGATGGAACATAAGACCAAAAGGCAAACTGGACTATTTGGTAAGACATCAGCTTACTATGGTACAGTAGAACAACAGGGTAGATTAACACTACACTTACACATGCTGCTGTGGATCAAAAATTCTTTTACTCCTCAAGAAATTCGAGATAAAATCATGGACGCAGACTCAGACTTTCAACGTAAGATGGTTGAATATCTTGAAAATGCACATATTGGTGAATTCATGACTGGAAGCCACCAAGCCGTCCAACAGATTGTCAACAAATTGATGATTGATGATGAATATAAAGATCCAACTCAGACTATGCCTGAACCACCACCAGAATCTTGCCAAAGACAGTTTTCCTGTATGAGTGATTGTATACGCTGCAAGTCTATCAAAAATTGGAGATCAAATTACAAATACACAGTAGATGACATATTATTACGCTCAAACATTCATACATGCCGAGGTGGAGCCAAAGAATTAAAATTGAAGATAGCTAAGGACAGAGGAAAGTCCAGAAATAACAAGGAAAGATATACATCATACACAGGCTGTAGAAGCAACAAGTTTGGAAAATGTAAAGCCAGATTTCCAAGGAAAATCTTTGAACAAACAATGGTGAATCCAACTACTGGTGCTCTTGACATCAAGAAAGGCGAGCAGTGGATGAACACTGTGTCACCCACAATGACCTATCTTTTCAGATGCAATACAGATGTCACTAGCCTGCTATCTGGGACAGCTATTAAGGCTGTCATTGCCTATATATCAGACTATATCACAAAACCTTCCTTGAAAACATATGTGGTGTTTGATACTATTCGCAGCATTTTTCACAAAAACTCAGAAATTTTAGGAGGAACTATGGAACAGAGAGAAAAAGCACGTCGTCTACTCACACAAATTGTGAACTCATTAACAGCAAAGATGGAGATAGGTGCACCCATGGCAGCAATGTACTTATTGAACAATCCAGATCACTACACAGATCACAAATTTCATCCCTTTTATTGGAAAACCTATGTTCATGAGGTCCACAAACCATGGATGATAGAGACTGAACAAGATGACAAAGTTATCTTGAATAAAAAACAAGGACAGATTCTAGGCTTGTTACCAGTATTTGATTATATATATTGACCAAGTCATTATGAAGACTGGTCTCTTTATGACTGGATTAGACTCTGTACACAGGAGTGTAAACCAAAAAAGATTAAATTCTGATCTGGATCAGCATTAATGTGAGCTTGATGCATCTGAAACCGATTCCAGTGAGTCAGATATTATGGATACTGATGAAGATACAGCTGGTGATGAGCTTGAAAAAGACAATCATAGTTATTCAACTGACGGATCAAGTGATAATGATAGTCAAACCATACTTGATGAAGATCCCGAGCATGAAAAAATCTTGAAATACACTAGTGAAGGCCTCCCATTTCTACCAGACCACCCCCTGCATGATACTCATCAAATATATTGCTTGGATGAATCCGAAGGTTTTGTACCCAACTTCATTGGAGGTTTCTTACCACGAAGTGATTGTGGAGACAGAGAATACTATTGCAGTACAATGCTAACTCTTTTCAAACCTTGGCGCAATGGAAAAGATCTCAGAACTGATGAACAATCATGGGATGACAGCTTCATTGACTACAGATTCTCCTCAAGACAGATGGAACTCATGAAATACTTTAATTTGAAGTATGAATGTCTTGATGCCAGAGATGATTATGCTGCGCAGTTGAAAAAAGAAGAAGGAGAAGGTATATTTTATGCTTTTGATGATAATTATGATGAAGAGAATGAAAGTTTTCACCATAAGCTAGAAAATTCTGATGGTAATGACTTTGAGGTTGAAGATGACAAGATCAAGGTAGGAATGGAAATTGGTAAAGCAACAAATTTAACAATAAACTTAAGGAATGAAATGCATAACATTATGAAAACGTCTGGATGGTTTGATGAAAGTCCAGATGGTCTGCCTGAATATGGAGATCTGAACCCAATACAACCTGAAATAAATCGTACAGACAAAGAGTGGAGTAACGAAGTCAGAGCTAAACGAGAACAGCTATTGCAAAACAAGTTAAATAACATAACCTCTGGCAAAGAAAATCCTTTTGTAAACTCAAAGCCTGACTCTGATACTCATAATGAAGTAAAAATAGTAGACAAGTCTTATTTACAACAAAATTTTAAAACTGATAATATAGCCAATCAAAATTTGATTGACAACACAATTAAAGAATTTCTACTCAATGAAGAACAACAGAGAGCATTTAAAATTATTGCCAACCATGCCACTCAGAAAAGTACTGAGCAATTGAAATTGTATATAGGGGGTATGGGTGGAACAGGAAAGTCTCAAGTTATCAAGGCTCTTATCTCATTTTTTGAACAAAGGAAGGAGAGCCACAGGATGATAATAGTTGCCCCAACAGGTTCTGCTGCTGCACTACTTGGAGGTTCCACATATCATTCCGTACTTGGAATAAATGACAACTTTTCTGCTGCTCGTTCAGTGGCACAAATTCGAGCCAGATTGGATGGTGTTGATTATGTGTTTCTTGATGAAGTATCAATGCTTTCATGTCATGACATGTATAGAATTAGTGCGCAAATGGCAAAAGCCTCAAATGATCATGACTTAGCATTTGGTGGGAAAAATATTATTTTGGCTGGAGACTTTGCTCAACTTCCACCAGTAGCAGGAAAAGAGGCATCTGCCTTATACAGTGGCTATATTGGGACAAAAATTGATTCATGCTTGAAAATGTATGAACAAGAATCAGCCATAGGTAAAGCCTTGTGGCATCAATTCACAACTGTAATCATTCTCAGAAAAAATATGAGACAAACTAATCAGTCAGAAGAAGATGTTAAATTAAGAACAGCTCTTGAAAATATGCGTTACAAATCATGCACTCCAGAAGATATAGCATTTCTACGCACACGAATTGCAAGTCCAGATGGAAAAAGACCAAAATTGTCAGCGAAGCGATTTCGTAATGTGTCCATAATAACAGCATTAAATGCTCAGAAAGATATGATAAATGAACTTGGCTGCATCCGATTTGCTGAAGAGACTGGTCAGCAACTGTCATATTTTTATTCTTATGACAAATGGGCTGAATATGAATATCCAGATGACAACAAGAGAGGAAGACGAAAAAAGAAAAAATTGAAATTCACTTCTAAATCAACCAACATAACAGAAGAAGATCAAAATATGCTATGGGACCTACCACATAGTGCAACTGACCACAATCCTGGAAAACTGGCACTATGCATAGGCATGCCTGTAATGATAAGGCATAATGATGCAACAGAATTGTGCATCACCAAAGGCCAAGAAGGCACAGTAGCTGCATGGCAAAGTCACGAAGGTCCATATGGTATACAGATATTGGATACTTTATTTGTCAGACTTACAAATCCTCCAAATGCAGTCAAGTTTGATGGGCTTCCCTTGAATGTAGTTCCTATAGTAAAACATGCAAATTCAACTACTTGCAGACTTAGAGATGATCAGCTTCGAAAAGTAGATCGATTACAAGTGCCCATATTACCTAACTTTTCCATGACTGATTATGCTTCACAAGGGAAAACCAGACCAGACAATGTGGTTGAATTAAGTCACTGTAGATCACACCAATCATATTATACTGCTCTATCAAGAAGTGCCACAGCAGCAGGTACTGTTATAGTACAGAGTTTCTCACCTTCTCCTATAGTTGGTGGTGCATCTGGTTGGCTTAGACAAGAATTCAGAGAGTTAGAAATTTTAGATGAAATCACCAAAATGAATTATGAATCAAGACTCCCTCCTCGTGTAAGTGGTCACCGCAGGAATACACTCATATGTAACTATAGAGAATGGAGAGGTAGTATGCATATACCAGAACATATGCATCCTGCAATACAATGGTCAGAAAATAAACCATATCCTATAGTACACACCGCAGATAGCACTTGGCAAATAATTGAAAAAAAAGCCATAGCAACAGCAACAAAAGAAATGGGATTAAACATGCAACCTGCCAAAGGGAGTATACCTGTCCCAAATAGCAAGAAAAGAAAAGTTGATGAATCATTATTAGAGGACAAAAATGTAGGTGCTGCCAAAAAATTAAAACTGTCTGTAGAAGAAATACCAAATAATTTGCATTCTCCAATTGGCCCTCGATGGGATTCCCAAAATTACAGCTGTGCTTATGATGCATTGTTTTCCATATTATGGTATATATGGTCCACAAATCCACACAAGTGGAACAAGATATTTAAAGACTTCAACCCTGAAATGATGTTACTTGCCAATGGTTTCCAAAAAATATTGGCAGGTAACCTCTCTATTGAAGATGCCCGTGATAGAGTGAGAGCACATCTCCATCAATTAAACGGTGAAAAATTCCAATGGGGTACACACGGAACAAGTATTGCAGATCTTGCTCATGAAATGTTCAAGAAAGTCAATGGAGTTGAAACTTGGTATCAATGTAATCAATGTCAATTTCAAACCAGTGCATTTGTTGATGATCATATGTACATCATTAACTCTACTAATAATATGCGAAATAGTTCAACATCTCAAATTCTTAAAAATGTCATGAACCAACATGAGCCTCCTGCATTCCATACAAACTGCCATGCAGGATATAATTATGGACTTGTGGCACCTAAGCTGCTAGTGTTCAATATCCCAAATCATCGTGGTATACTAGACAGAGAGGTCCATATGAGAGGAATTAATGGACGAAATACAATTCTGCGGCTTAAAGGTATTATTTATCATGGAAATTTCCATTTTATATCACGCATAATTACAAATGATAGTAAAATATGGCTTCATGATGGTATGACAACTGGTGGAAATGCAATGATGGAAGGAAACATGCGAAATATAACAGGCAGCTACCTGACACAATGCAAAGGTAAAGTTGTAGCACTTGCAATATATGCTCAAAATTAAAGCCAATTTTGGTGTATTGCTGCAATTTATATCAAAATATTATGATAATGTCTCAAAATAGCAATACATACAAAAAGGACTCGTCCATGCCAGTATTGGCCCATAACCTCCAAGTGTGTGATAGCAAGGAGTTCGACCGTGACATTGCTTGACCAATAACAGCGAGTATTGAATCGGAGTTTAAAATATATGGCATGAGACTTTGGACTTAGAGAAATTGTTGTTGCGACGATGCATCAACAACTTCACTTGCCTCTCTCACCCG
>Ga0208992_1000030_pt1 | contig 9585 bp, 6 predicted proteins | sample MedBloCAOM1_O1_FD_187842 | JGI IMG/M metagenome (GOLD analysis project Ga0208992, IMG submission 187842) | Forest soil microbial communities from El Dorado National Forest, California, USA - Mediterranean Blodgett CA OM1_O1 (SPAdes) (version 2) | ecosystem: Environmental > Terrestrial > Soil >...
AGTTTAATGGCTTAATCTTGCTTTACTGTCTGACTTACACGTCTATCAGTCGCGTAAGCGGGGCATATGATCACAAGATGCAGAAAGGAAAGGTCTTGGGTTTATGAAAAAGCTACGCTAGGGATGTTAGTCCTCCTATGTTTTATTACCAATAACGGTATAAATTTATGGGTATTTAATTGGGATAATTTCAAGAATGACTTATAAAGTTAACTTGAAACGATATTTACTTTAGCATTTTTAGATAAAAACTTAAAAATAGAGTAAAAGCGTTCAACGACTAGAAGGTGAGTTATGCTAACAATAATCTTTCTATAAGCACCCAACATTTCTTTTTCTTCTTATATATAAAAGCTATAATTAATATAAATTATAGGAATTTAATTATTAGTAAATTTATTTATTAATGTACTAGCTTTATAATATTATTTAATAGGAAGACAACAATTAATACAAAAAAAATCTTTTTTTATATTAGTCTGAATAATATCTATATTATATTACTAAAAAAAAAATATTTATTATGAACAATTAAAAATGAAGAAAAAACCTACTAAATGTAATATATCATCCAATCTACCGCTAAAGGTTAATACCCCCACATTTTATAATACTCCTATCATTTTTGATAAAAAGATCAATAAATTTAATTTAAAACCTTTACAATATGTTACGAATGACACAGGAAAAACAAGACATTACCCGCCTGGAGCTCAAGAATGATTTAATAGCATTTACACATATAACAAAAATCAAATAAAGACATTACCTGTTTTAGATAAAAATTTAATGAATATATTAAAAAGTTACTATAATATGGGTATTAGTCATAAACTACTAAAAATTAAACGTAGAGTTAATAGATTTAGACGTTTATCACCTAGGAAAATATTTGTGGGTAAAGGAGAATTAAAACATACTAATTCTAAAGTAATTATTACTTTATATCTATATAATACAGAGAAGATGTATCTAATAAGAAAATTAAAAAAACAATTTAAAAATATATACTTAGCTAAGTATCCAATAGTCATTGCTTATTCTTTAGATAGAAATAATGAATGAGTTACATCTTACAATAGACCTTTTACTTTAGAAGAATTTTTAGAGACACCTGCTAAATCTAGAGTACGTTACAAAAGATACCCGTTAAAAATAGTAAAAAAACTATTAACATATCGTGAGATATATCTTTCAAGTACTGCTTTTTATGTTAAAAAATTGACAATTTATTTAGGTATGATAACTAGATATTACAAGTACTTAACTAAATTAGTTGAAAAAAAATTATTAAATGATAATGAAAAACTTTTAATTTTTACACATAAAATACCTAATTTTGATGTTGTTAAATATCCTGGGTTTAAGGATAAACTTAATATAGCCAAATGAAATTATTTAAAAAAATTAAGAAGATTTTTATATTTACTTAGATTTAATATAGCTAAATCAGAACCAAAATTTTTAATAAGTTTAGGTAATATGGTTAAAAATATGTATAATAAAGAAGTAGAATTTAATGTAGTTGAATTAAATCAAATGCATCTAAATAGTGATATATTTACGCAAGCTGTAGCTTTAAAACTAAAAAATAGAAAGAATAGTTTATTTAAAGTTTTAAGATCTTCTTTAAGTAAAGTAAATTTACCTAATGTAGGTAGAAAAAATGAAAGATATTATGTATTTAATAAAGATGATTTATTAGTTAACAAAATAAGAAATTCTTATGTTAATTCTATGTTTGATCATACTACTAATTTAGATTATTTAAATAAACTATTGCTAGGTTTTTTTCCTTCATCTGAGAATTTGGAAATAAAATTTAAAGATAGATCAACAACGATTAAACTACCTATTTCTTTAGAAACTTATGTACTTAAAACTTTAAAACATTTAAAATTAGCAGGTGTCAGGGTAGAAGCTAAAGGAAGATTAACTAAAAGATTTACTGCATCTAGATCTGTATTTAAAATGAGATATAAAGGTGGTTTAAAAAACGTAGATTCTTCTTTTAAAGGATTATCTGCTGTAATGTTAAGAGGTATTGTTAAATCTAATGTTCAATATTCTATTTTTACATCTAAAAATCGTAATGGAGCTTTTGGAGTTAAAGGTTGAATAGGTAATAAATAGGTTGACTTATTATTAGCTTTTTTTCTTATCTTTTTTAAAGAAGAGAAGGAAGAAGAGTATTATAAATCCCTATTCTTAAATCTCGCGTTGCAAAATATATAAGAAAAAAAAAGATGAAGAAATAGTCTGAACCATTTTGTGAAAAATGGCGATAATTAAAAATAATTAATCTTAACAAGTTTGAACAGGCTAATTGCGTCAGGGAGTACAAATATAGGACGTAGTTTGGCACCTCGATGTCGGCTTAACTTATCCACATGGATGCAGGAACTATGAAGGGTTCGACTGTTCGTCGATTAAAAAGTTACACGAGCTGGGTTAAATACGTCGTGAGACAGTATGGTTTCTATCTTCTAGAGGAAATTAGAATAAAATAAGGATATATCCCTCGTACGAAAGGAGCTGGGTATATTAATCTCTGGTTTACCTGTTGTTTATGTGCCCAATATTAATTTAAATATATGAATTGAAAAAAAAAATTTTTTTTTTAATCTCATGTTAGGGATGTTACTTTCACTTAAGTAAAAATATAACATAGGCACGGCAGGAACGCTATATTAGTTAAAGATAAGTGCTGAAAGCATCTAGGCACGAAACTTACCTTAATATATTCTTAAACATACGTAGTTGAACACTACGATTTTGTATAAACAAATATTACAAAAAATACATATTTGTTTATATACAATTAATAGGCTTTAGCTAAAAGAATTTAAATGTTTTTAGGTATAAAGTACTAATTTTATTTATAACTAATTATATTTGATATCGAGCCTAATGAAGGACAATAATCACACTGCAGAAAAGCTAAATTAATTTTTATCTAACTGGCATAAAAGTAATATGACTTATTTAAATTTATTTTAATTAACTACAAACTTAGCCTGGTTAGCATAAAAGTAATGTAGCTGTTTTGTAACCAGCTGAAGCAAGTGCGATACTTGCACCGGGCTTATATAACTAGGCCTTATAGTCAAGTGGTTAAGACATAATGTTTTCATCATTACATGCGAGGGTTCGAGCCCCTCTGAGGCTATATATTAATATGATTATATATATAATATAATAATATAATTAATGCGGATTGATGTAATAGTCAACATAATTGGCTCATGTCCAATATATAAAGGTGCAAATCCTTTGTCCGCACTTTATTTATATTACCTAGTATTTAAGTACTGTTAATAAAAAACAATTTTTTTAAAGGTTATAGCTTAATTGGTAAAGCAAGCTGCTCATGACAGCTGAGATGAATGTTCAACTCACTCTGGCCTTAACTAAATATTTTTAGCATTACTAAATCCGAGTGCTGGAACTGGTAGACAGGATAATCTTAAGTTTTATTGATATAACATCGTGAACGTTCAAGTCGTTTTTCGGATAAATTAAATTTATAGTAATTAAGGGGACATAGTTTAAATTGGTAAAACTGCGATTTTGCATATCGTTATTTCAGGATCGAGTCCTGATGTCTCCAATTTATTCTAATTTAAAAATAAATATTTAGTTCGAGAAGCTCAACCTGGTAGAGCGGAACTCTGAAGATGTTTAGGTTGTAAGTTCAAATCTTATCTCGAACAAATTTGGCTATAAAAATCAAAAGGGTAATGATGGAATTGGTAGACATGAATAGCTTAGGACTATTTAATTTTTATAATTTTATCCGTTCAAGTCGGATTTACCTTAAATTAGGCTTTTAAAGAACAATTCTTATGTTTTTTTTTAGTTATATGTTGTAGACTAATCGGTAAGTCATAAATTTTTGGTATTTACTAGTAAGTGTTCGAATCACTTCAACATAAATAATTTATTTATTTTGCTATCTGTATTATTTATCGTCATAATATTACTAATCTAAGATTTAAGGTGGATATAGTTCAACGGTAGAACAGATGTATGTGGCACATTAGATTCCCTGTTCAAATCAGGGTATCCACCCACAATAAAACTAAATATAATTAAATTAAAATAAATACTAGCAATAATGGAAAACGCAACAAAAAGGCCAAACAACAACTCTTCTAAAAAAAAAAATAGAGGAATTGATGAGGAATCTAAATCATTTCTTATTTCTTAAACAAATAAGACTATAATTTAAAAATATACTAAGCCAGGATAGTTTAATTGGTTAAAACATTAATTTCATGCGTTAACATTGAGAATTCAAATTTCTCTCCTGGCTGAATAAATTAATATAAAGATTACTACTAGTTTTCCCTTCTTCTTCGAAGAAGGAAGAAAAAGAGAAATTTATTTATGTCTAACCCAAATCTACTTAATAAGCTATTTAATTATATTTTCGATAAGGTTTTAGTGGAAGGATATTTAGGAGATTTATTTTTGTATATTTTCAACAAAATTTGTAAAAGCCTTTATTTCTTTTTTGAAAAATATAATCTTTATTTACTGTTATTTTATAACCTAGCTTTAAAGCTAATTTTAAATATTCAGAAAAATATCAACCGGATTAACTTCTTAAAAAAAATATAAGACTTGTTTCATTTATTAATCCTCCTTTTCGAAGAAGATATATTATAACATATAGTTAATTTATAACTAAAAAGCAAAAATACTTTTTTTTCTTATAAAAAAAGAAGTATAGAGAATTAGCTTAGCAGGTAAAGCACATATAACTAAGAAAATTTTCTTTTTATAAAAGATATAAAGTTCGAATCTTTTTATTCTTTAATGACTATTTTTTCAATATCATTTTTAATATTATCTAATGCCGTCACTTTAAGACGAGATAAATCTATATTTTTTAGTAGAGTAGCTATAATAGTTTTACTTTATTCTTCACTATTTGCAGTAGCTAGTTTGTTTATTGTATGCCTAGAGCGTGGTATAGGTCTGTACGGTGGTTTATTTCATGGAACAAGTACTACACAAATATTTAATATATTTATATTTATAATAAGTGCGGTTATATTACAATTAACTGCTTTTTATCCAAGAAAGATATGAATACCAGAATATTCTTCCTTAAGTAAATTATTTTTATACAATTTCGTGTACTATAAAACAAAAATACTTAATAAAATGGCAGAGCAATTTAGAATAATAGAATATTCTTTAATTTTGTTGTTTATTATAACTGGTGCTGTATTTTTAATGTCTACGAGTGATTTAGTATCTATTTTCTTATCCATAGAACTGCAAAGTTATGGGTTATATTTGCTTAGTACAATATATAGAAATTCAGAGTTAGCTACATCAGGTGGTTTAACTTATTTTTTATTGGGGGGTTTGAGTTCTTGTTTTATATTATTAGGTGCTAGTTTATTATATACAAATTCAGGTACTACTAATTTAGATGGTCTTTATGTTATAACTAGTATAAGTGACATATCGGAATCTAATTACAATAATATACTATATTTATATGAATCTTATTATATACATTTTTCTTTACTAATATTAAGTGTAGGTTTTTTATTTAAAGTTAGTGCTGCACCTTTTCATTTTTGATCTCCAGATGTATATGATGCAATACCTACAATAGTAACAACATTTGTAGCAATAGTAGCTAAGATATCTATATTTATATTTTTATTAGAATTAGTACATTATACATGTAATTCACTGTTTTCTTATCAATTTAGCTGAACTTCAAGCTTACTTGTTAGTTCTTTATTGTCTTTAATAATAGGAACAGTTCTGGGTTTAACTCAGTTTAGAATAAAAAGACTGTTTGCTTATAGTACTATTTCTCATGTAGGTTTTATTTTATTAGCTTTAAGTATCAATAGTATTGAATCTATTCAGGCATTTATTTTTTACTTAATGCAGTATTCTATTAGTAATTTAAATGCTTTTGTTATTTTAATTAGTATAGGTTTTTCTCTTTATTATTACATAAACAATAGTGATGAATATAAAGAGTTGTCGGATAAAAATAATTCACCTATACAATTGATTAGTCAAATGAAAGGGTATTTTTATATAAATCCTGTGTTAGCTTTAAGCTTAAGTATAACAATATTTTCTTTTGTAGGTATACCACCTTTAATAGGGTTTTTTGCAAAACAGATGGTTTTAAGTGCAGCCCTTGACAGTGGTTATATTTTTCTTACTTTAATCGCTATATTAACTAGTGTAATTAGTGCTGTTTATTACTTAAATATTATAAAAGTAATTTTTTTTGATAAGTCTGATTACAAAATAAATCCTGAACTAGAAAAAATAGTATTACATGGAAATATTATAAGTAATAATATAGTTAAAGAAATAAAATTTGGGTTAAAAAACATAGTATTGTCTAGTTCTTTAACTATAACTATATCTATATTAACTTTAATAATATTATTTTTTATATTTACACCGACTGAATGATTAAGTACAGCTAATATATTAGCATTAATTTTATTCAATACTTAAATGACAAGTACCACTTTTTTTTTTGTTTTTATACCAATATTAGCTATTATATTATTGGCAGTTAATTTAATTTTTGCCCCTCATAACCCATATCAAGAGAAAGATAGTGCTTTTGAATGTGGTTTTCATTCTTTTTTAGGTCAAAATAGAACACAATTCAGCATTTCTTTTTTTATTTTTGCACTTCTTTTCTTACTATTTGATTTGGAAATTCTTTTAGTTTATCCTTATGTAGTTAGTGCATATACGAACGGTATATACGGTTTAGTTATAATGTTAATATTTTTTTTAGCTTTAACATTAGGATTTGCCTTTGAATTAGGTAAAAATGCTTTAAAAATAGATAGTAGACAAATGCTAACATTTACAAATAAAAATAATACTAATCTAATGGTGTTAACCGGAAAGATTACATCTTTATTGAAATATTTTGTAATGGTTAATGTAAAAAAATAGTAGAAGAGGAACTAGAGTTGACCCTGAAGATGTAGAGTCTGTTGAAGAAGAGTCTGATGAAGAATATTATTCAAATAAAGAAACTACTGAAATAGGGTCTAAACGTAAACGTAGTTTCTCGGACCCTAACATGGACAACAGTTCTAATAAAAAAAAAATAAAGATTAAAAAAAAAATTTTTTTTTATGTTCTTGTAGTTTATTTTTCTATTGTACGCTATATAATTTAATACTAAAGTATAAAAAATATTATTAGTAGTGTGATAAAAAAAATTTTTTTTAGGGTATCATGCTAATAAAAAATACTGTTATTATTTTTATAGAATAACAGTATAAGCAAGATTTAGGTTTCTATTACAATAATAATTTTAACGTAGAAAATATATATAGTAAAAATACCCTCTTTTTTATATAACCTCGCCAATAATTGTGATACACCAAGGCCTTGAGGCCTTTATTTTCAGGATAGTGCTACACCACAAATGGAGGGGCTACATGAATTACATGATAATATTATGTTTTATTTAGTTATAATATTATTTGGAGTAGGTTGAATAATGATTACTATAGTTAGAAATTACGTTAACATGAAATCACCTATTTCACATAAATATTTAAATCACGGAACATTAATAGAATTGATATGAACAATAACTCCCGCTTTAATATTAATATTAATAGCTTTCCCTTCATTTAAATTATTATATTTAATGGATGAAGTTAGTGATCCTGCAATGTCTGTATTAGCTGAAGGTCATCAATGATATTGAAGTTATCAATACCCTGATTTTTTAAATGCAGATGAAGAATTTATAGAATATGATTCATATTTAGTTCCAGAATCAGATTTAGAGGATGGGGCATTAAGAATGCTAGAGGTAGATAATAGAGTTATCCTTCCGGAATTAACACACGTTAGATTTATTGTTACAGCGGCAGATGTTATTCATTCTTATGCTTGCCCTGCTTTAGGTATTAAGTGTGATGCATACCCAGGTAGATTAAATCAAGTATCTGTTCTTATTAATAGAGAAGGAGTATTTTATGGACAATGTTCCGAAATATGTGGAATTTTACATAGTTCTATGCCTATAGTTATAGAATCTGTAAGTATAGAAAAATTTTTATCGTGATTGAAAGAACTATAACAGATATAAAATAATTTAATAAACTTTTTATTTTAATACTAAAATATCTTCTTCGAAGAAAAAAATACTAAAATAATTAAATAAAAAATATACAATGAATTTATCCTTAATACTTTTTTTAATCGGAATTTTAGGTTTCGTTTTAAATAGAAAAAATATAATATTAATGCTTATTTCAATTGAAATAATGTTGTTAGCTATTACATTCTTAATATTGATAAGTTCACTTAGCTTTGATGATATATTAGGCCAAACATTTGCTATATATATAATAGCAATAGCTGGTGCAGAATCAGCTATTGGTTTAGGTATTCTAGTTGCATTTTATAGATTAAGAGGAAGTATTGCAATAGAATATAAATAATGTATTTAGCTATAATTACTTTACCTTTATTAGGATCAATAGTTTCCGGTTTTTTTGGTAGAAAAATCGGAGTTAGCGGAGCACAATTAATTACATGTACAAGCGTAATTGTGACAACTTTATTAGCAATTGTAGCATTTTTTGAAGTAGGTTTAAACAACATACCTGTATCAATAAATCTTTTTAGATGAATAGATAGTGAATCACTTAATGTATTATGAGGTTTTTATTTTGATAGTTTAACAGTATCTATGCTAATACCTGTTTTAATAGTTAGTTCATTAGTACATATATATTCTATAGGATATATGAGTCATGATCCACACAATCAAAGGTTTTTTAGCTATTTAAGTTTATTCACTTTTATGATGATTATACTTGTTACAGCTAATAATTTTTTATTAATGTTTGTAGGATGAGAAGGTGTGGGAATTTGTTCATATCTTTTAGTAAGTTTTTGATTTACTAGAATAGCAGCAAATCAAAGTTCTATGTCAGCTTTTTTAACTAACAGAGTGGGTGATTGTTTTTTAACTATAGGTATGTTTGCTATTTTATGATCATTTGGTAATATAGATTATAGCACTGTATTTTCATTAGCACCTTTTGTTAATGAAAACATTGTTACAATTATAGGTATTTGTTTATTAATTGGTGCTATGGCTAAAAGTTCTCAAGTTGGATTACACGTTTGATTACCCATGGCGATGGAAGGCCCTACACCTGTTAGTGCTTTAATACACGCCGCAACAATGGTAACAGCTGGTGTATATTTACTAATGCGTACAAGTCCGTTAATAGAATATAGTTCAACAGTATTAATCTTATGTTTATGATTAGGAGCTATAACTACTGTATTTAGTAGTCTTATTGGTTTATTCCAACAAGATATTAAAAAAGTAATCGCTTATTCCACAATGAGTCAATTGGGAATGATGATTATTGCAGTAGGTTTATCATCGTATAATATAGCATTATTTCATCTAGTTAATCATGCCTTTTATAAAGGACTATTATTTTTAGGTGCTGGTGCTGTAATTCATTCAGTTGCAGATAATCAAGATTTTAGAAAATATGGTGGGTTAAGACCATTCTTGCCTTTGACATA
>Ga0208992_1000032_pt1 | contig 9523 bp, 6 predicted proteins | sample MedBloCAOM1_O1_FD_187842 | JGI IMG/M metagenome (GOLD analysis project Ga0208992, IMG submission 187842) | Forest soil microbial communities from El Dorado National Forest, California, USA - Mediterranean Blodgett CA OM1_O1 (SPAdes) (version 2) | ecosystem: Environmental > Terrestrial > Soil >...
TGATGATGATGATGAGGGGATTACTAGGAACTACCGAGCCACGACGGAACCAAGGACCGATGCGACGTGTGACGAATGAGGCGAGACTTCTTGGACAATTGGAGGGGACTTGGCTACAATGAAGGGGCTGTCTCCCCTCAGATGGCGAACGCTCGATGTGCCTCGCTTCCGTCGTCCCTGACTTTTTTCTTCTGTTCTTTCCTATGCGTTCGCGTTGGACTGGACCGAGTCCTTAGCTGGGTTGGTTGAGTAAATTACCCGTCTGATAATAACGAGAGGGATGGGGAACGACTGGCCCACGACGGCACCCAAGGACCGGTCCGAAGCGGGAGAACGAGGGGACTCAGGCTCTTCTTGGGCTATTGGAGGGACTCGGCCACAAAGATGGGTCCCGTCGTCCCTCGGACGACGAACACTCACTGTGATAACTTCGCTTCTGAGGCCTCGTTTTAGCGGCCTCGTAGGATCCTTATCCCCGTGATAAGAGGTTTCGAGGACTCTACTCGTCAAGACTCCAATACGAGAAGTGTCCCATCTTCCTGAAGTGATCTCATTGGGGTCATCATACTGTACTTTCCTCGCCAAATAGTAATTCAACATTGTATGGGACGGTTGCTGTGTCCTCAGGCTTGTAAAGTGCCCCGAGACACTATTCGATGTGGGGGTATACATGCTAACTTCTATATATGTAGATCGATGGGGTCATGAGCGAACCTCGAACCCCTCTTGCGGGTTTCTCTCTTGGAGCGATCACATTGGGGTCATCCCACGGGCCAGCCAAATAGCATATACGACATAGTACGGTACAAATGAACTAGCAAAGCGTACCGTACCCCGGGGACTGTGCCCATCCGAGTCTAAAACAGATGTCTGAGCGCTTGGACTGCAGTTCCTGAAAGAAAGATCGAACTTGCAAGTGCTATATTAAAGGGCATTCCTACCTCGCTTGATTCTGTTTTGGGCGTTCAAGTTGCTTGGCAACTTTACCAATATGGTCAAGTCCTAACGAGTTTTCTCGCGAAATATACTGCCATTCGATTACTAGGCTTCTTCGCCTCCCACTGGCACTGGCAGGACGAAATATACGGACCTCCGGGTACGCTAAGGCTTCACCTCCCGGGACGAAATATACGAACCCTCGGGTAAGCTAAGGCTACTTCACCTCCCGGGACGAAATATACGGACCCCCAGGTACGCTAAGGCTACTTCACCTCCCGGGACGAAATATACGAACCCCCGGGTACGCTAAGGCTTCACCTCCCGGGACGAAATATACGAACCCCCGGGTACGTGAAGGCTACTTCACCTCCCGGGACGAAATATACGAACCCCCGGGTACACTAAGGCTACCGTCCCTCCAACGACTTTTATAACTTCATCCTCCCCCACTCCCACATACAACGTCCTTTCTCCCCTTCCATCAAAATCATCTTTGTGAGTATCCCCACCCTAAAAGTTATATCTTGCACCAGTTGCTAATGATAAGAAGAGAAAGGAGGCTTCTTTCCCTACTTCGTTTTTCGGGACTTGTAAGTATTTGCTGGATCCAATTTGGAAGGCTTGGATCAATTGCTAACTATTCCGCAGCCCCCTACTACCTCTTCTTCTTTTCCGGGTCTTGTCTTCACCAACCCGTGACCAAATTGCAAGTATCCATCCCATCCTCCCCATCCAAGACCTTGTGATACGTTGCTAACCCTCCGGCTCTAGGATCTTTTTCTCGTTCTTTTCCGGGTCTTCTTTCTGGTTCTCCGGCGCCGACCCACGGACTGTAAGTATTTGCTGGATCTAACCTGAAGACTTGGATTAATTGCTAACTATTACGCTGCAGCTTCTACCTCTTTCTTCTTTTCCGGGTCTTGCATCTTCGCCGGCCCATACCAAATTGTAAGCATCCGCCCCATCCTCCCCTCTAAGATATCGGGGTGGTATATGCTTACCATCCGGCTCTTAGGCTCTTCTTTTTCGTTCCTTTTCTTTTCTGGGTCTTTTTCCTTCGCCGGCGTGCGAATAGTTGTAAGTATCCACCCCATCCAGGACCTTCAAGTTGTGATATCTTGCTAACCCTCCGGCTCTAGATGCCTCGATTCACCACCGAGCAGTTGGTCACCCGGATGGGTTTCGCAAACCAGTGGGCGCCGGAGTATACGGACCACGTGCGCTCGGTGAAAGGGACTTTCCTCCGCGAGGAGCACCCTGAGCTGCTTGTCGGGCCACAGGCCCTCGAAACGTCGACCGGGAGCCTCGCCACCTGGGAGAACGCCCTGAACAGGTTGTACGAGCGGTACCCTGAACAGTGGAACCCCGTCAACTTCGATGGCAATTTGGCGCAACGCCGTGGCTTTGCCAACTTCTTCCTCGTGGCGCAAGCCAAAAAGGCGAGATCCGATGCCGTCAACGAAGAACGGAAAGCCGCCGCCGCCACCGCCGCCGCCGCCGCCCGGGCATCTCGTTCGACAGGGAGCTACCCTCAAAAAGCTCGTGGCCGCAAGCGTGCGCCTTCGGAATCGTCAACCAACCGTGCCTCTTCGCCGCTCTCCCTTCCCGCCGCCGCCGCCAAACGCGTTAAAATCGTGGAGAGACCGGAGCTTACGTTCCGGTCGTTCGCCGTCCTTTTGAAGGATAGAGAGAACCCGCCGGCCATCTCCTACGACGACGTCTGGCAGTTCGAGGATCTCATCAAATGGATCCTCGCGAAAAACCCCTCCCTCTCCGGCAAGCGCATCCTTTGCTGGTCGGAAATCGTCTTCAACGATTCCGATTACGCCGAGATGATGGGAATCGAGGTCGGAACGAGGCGCCCGCGGATGATCACCAACCAGGGCAGCTGGGTCGCTTGCATTTTGGCGGCCCAAGCGAACCGGAGCAAACCCGACCGATTCCCGGGAATTTGCATCAAAGTTGCCCTCGAATCCGACCACCAAAACCATGACGCGGACGACGTGATCGATCTCGGCAGCGACGACAAACGTGTGGATGGGGCCGCGGATACTTTGGGGGCCGGGAATGCTGGGACTGAGGTTGTTTCGGGGGGAGGGGATGTTGGGGGCGATGGGATTTTGGGGGCTGGGGATGTTTCTGTGGTTGGGGATGTTTCTGTGGCTGGAGGTGAGAAACCAGCGGTTGTTTTGTAAGGTAGAATTGAGAGTTGACTTCCATGACAAAATGTAGCTCCTTTGATTCCGTCGCTTTTGCTCGACTCCTTGATTCAAAGCGGATTCAAGGATTTATCGATACCTCGACATCGGGAATTGGATGCCGCAGGCGACGCTGCCGATGAGCCCGTAACGGCTCATGCCGACTTACTCGACGTCGTCTCCTCCAACCTCAATAACGACTTTGAGCACGAGTGTCTGGACCTCGCAATCCGGAGGCTGGGTGCAAAGCGGTTGGAGGCAAGGGATGGGGACCTAGGACCTATCGTTATGAGTATTCCCGGAATACCGAATGGCCGGTTCCTCCCGCACCAAGTTTGGGGGGTTTGGTTCCTGGTGGCACGTGTTGTCTCGGACACCGCGCCCGTAGCTCTTCTGGCAGATGACATGGGGCTCGGGAAGACCTATACAGCACTAGGCGCCCTCCTTCACCTGAAGTGGATCTTGTCCGAGGCATCTGCGGGGCGTGAGTTAGCGTGCGTTGGTGGCCGCTCGGTTGAGGATCTCGACAACGTCCCCCCTTTTTTCGGCTCCGAGAAGGAGATCTATATGCGGCCGTCGATCGTGATGGTACCGGCAAATCTCATGGGTACATGGGCAAACGCCATCGAGAGCCTCCTTCAAGGAACAGGCTTAAAGTTAGTCAATCTCAACGCGGACCGAACCCTCACCTCCGGCGATCTCAACTTAACGACAAGTCGGCCAGAACGTGGACTTGCCGTCCATTTGGTTTCCTATACCACCTACCGGGTTCGGTATACCGGGACTCTCGCTGGTTGCTGTTGGGGCGTCGGGATTTTCGACGAGTCCCATAACGTTCGGTCCCCCTCGACGATCCTTTATCGAGCCCTGATGGGCATGGATGTCCGCGGTAAGTTCCAACTTACGGGGACACCCATGTACCATAACGTCAATAGTTGGGTCGTACAGGCAGACTGGTTGTTTGCACAGGTGGACGAGGAAGCGAGGCTCAGGCAAGGACCGGAAAGACTGAGAGACGTTCTCGCCTCGGCGAGGACAGGGGAAATATCGCTGGAGGAAGCCTACATGGCACTGAAAACGATCGCCCACCCATGGCTCATCAGACGATGGGCTGAGTCCAAGACCGCGGATGGACAACCGCTGGTAGCGCTGATACCACACGTGACCGAGGATGTCCGCCTGAGTTATACGGAAGAGGAGGGCGCCCAGCTGAAGGAGTTCATCACCACTCTGAAAGATGACAAGCGCGGCCATGTGGCCACCGTTATCCACGAGTGGAGGCTTGCCTGCCTGTCCATGGACCTACCAGGGAACGATACCTTGACCAACGGGGCCGACGTTCAGTACCGTCAAGAGTGGGACCAAGATACGCACTCACCTGGTCCGGCAATCCGGTGGCTCAGAGATACTCTAGTCCCGATCCTCCTCGGCGAAGGAGCGAATGGCCTACCCAATAAGGCAGTCATTTTTGCTCCCCTCCCCGGACAGGCCTGGTACGTCCATTGGCACCTTAGCACCTTCCACTCGGGGCTGAAGTCCTTTATATACCACGCCGGAATCCCCCGTACAAAGAGGGACGAGCTATTGAACGAATTTAGCAGTGCCGACGCCCCAGCCGCCCTCGTCCTCACCCCTGCGCTCGGTGGAACTGGCCTAAATCTGGTCGCCGCCAACCATGTCGTCATTTTGCAAAAGTTTTGGGTGCTGAACGAGCAGCGCCAGGCCATAGGCAGAATCGATCGTCTCGGCCAGCAAAGGACGCCAACCGCCTGGGTTTTACATTGCGTGGGCTCGGTGGACGACAGAGCCGAAGAACTTCATATATTGCGCGCCGTATATGAAGCTCGCGTTATGCACGGTCTGATCGGGGCCGATTTTACTTACAAAGAGCTCCATGACGCTTGCGAAGCCCGCCGCGAAGCAATTGCAAAGGATCGCGCCTCTGCCGGCCCTCCCCTCGCCGAATCCCCACCATACCGCACCCCAACACCTGGCCACGCCCCACGAGAGGAGACACCAGCCAGTGATGGGTAGCTTTTTTCTTTTTTTCATCACATTTTTTCTCTTTTTTCAATTTTTTTTCCTCATTTCTTTTTCTGCTATTGGATTCTTTACATCAAAAAAGCCTGTGTATTTTTAGTGGATACTCATAGATTGGTTGTGGACTTGGGATCGCCGAAACATAGAGACTTTTTGACTTTTTCACCTCTGATTTGTAGTTCACTCCGGTATGGTCTATGGGTCCGGCCCAAAACGAACTCAATAGATATTGCGCAGTTGCCAGTGATTGGTTGTCCGGGAATGCCTGGTCCAATGCGGACCCGAGATAAGATGAGAACTTATGCGACTGTAGATTAGCGACCAAGTCCGCTTTAACGTGAACTCTATATATGAATAAGAGGGTAAAATATGAGGTCAGGCGGTAAAGCCTGTTTAGAGTACGGTTAATAAGTAGAGATGCGAGTGATGCCGTAGCTAATTTCAAAGAACAACCTGGCGTGGACTCACTGCCAGTGGAACCAGCCGTTACCGGCCGATGATCCAGTCCGGTCCATCGCGAACTCGATTTACAAGTACGAGTTGTGTGCCAAGACTACTTGTGTTATTGTTTGGTTCGTGCGTGCATTCACCGTGTGTGCACACCAGGTCGGACCTGCCTCTTTTGATCATGTATCGAAACCGCAACGCATGCCCGGACTGTGGCAGGACTTTCAAGACCCCCAGAGGGCTTGCTGTGCATCGACATTCCTGTCCTAAGCGACCTCCACGAGCACCATACTCTGCCGATCATGGTGATATAGAAAACGCGCCTCAAGGCCAGTACCAATATGAATATCTTGACAGTGAAGGTAAGACGATCCTAAGGACTAAGCACGCTCCGAACGCAGTTGACTCCTGTACCAGACTTGCCTCCCCCGCCAGATTCTCGGCCGCAATGCCTGCAGGACCCAGAGAGTCCAGAGCCGGAAGAACCGGACATCCATTGCGTACCTGATGACAACAAGACACAGCATCACCCGCGTCACGCCGGACGCACATATGGGGAGGCACGAGGTACCTTTCAAAAGCACCTGAGTCCCGACTGGAATCCATGGCACCCATTCAAAAACGCGCGAGATTTTGAACTTGGCCGCTGGATGATGGACTCAGGTCTCACGAAGACCGCTATCGACGATTATCTTCAACGTGGACTTGATGATGATCGCTGCACCTCATTCCACAGTGCTGACGAGCTTTGGACCCTTCTCGAAAACCTCGAGTACGGCTTCGGATCGCAAAGCTGGACCTCGTTCACGATAGAGTCTGGTACTCTGTGGACACGCAACCTACTAGAGTGCATCCGGTTCTTGCTTGGCCATCTTCCCTTCAGAGAAGACATGGTCTATGGCCCAATAAGGATCTTCGACTCCGGCGGGCGCCGCATCTACAATGAGATCTATACTGCAGACTGGTGGTGGGAGACGCAAAACGTAGTTCCAGAAGGAGGGACTGTCATTCCACTGCTCTTCGGATCTGACAAGACACACCTCACAAATTTTTCAGGGGACAAGGCAGCCTGGCCGCTATATATGACCCTGGGAAATATCAAAAAGGAAGTTCGGCGACAGAGTTCGAAGCGCGCGTGGGTCTTGGTCGCCCTCCTTCCAATCCCGCCGAAACATCCAGAGAGTGGCGAGATTCAAATGACCTGGCATACAGCGATAAATAAAGTCCTTGAACCCATTAAGGACGTCAACCTAAATGGGTCTGGGTATTCCTTGGACTGCCCCGATGGCAAAGTCCGCCAATGCTATCCGATCGTAGCTGCATGGATTGCAGACTATATGGAATATGTTGTGGTGGCGCGCTTGATCAGTGGTTTCTGCCCGGTTTGCGAAATCCCGAAGAATGCCATGGGTCATGAGTCCGGTACTTTACGGACAGACCGGCTAAGTACTAATGCTTACCCGCGGCGTGACAAACTCAAGTACCAGCGTGCTTTGGTGTCGGGGGGTTCACATTGTCTCAAAGAGTATGGTTTACATTCGGAGGAAAATCCGTTCTGGCATTTCCCGGCTGGTGACCCCTATCGACTCTGGCAACCCGATATACTTCATCTACTGAATCTCGGAATCGTGAAATCGATGATGGAATGGGTAATTGGCTACATGGACGACCTTGGGCTCTTGGATCGCTTTAACATGAGATTTAAATCGGTGGCACCATATCCCGGATTTGCCAAGTTTAGCCGCAGCTACAGTGAGGTTTCGTCTTGGCAAGGAAAGGAAATGCGGACCTTGATGAGGTTTTTGCTTGCCGTTGCAGGTCCACTCCTGACCGAACGTATCAAGAGTACCAAATGCCAGGAGGCTGAGGTTCTCCGGTGTATCCGGTCTTTGTGTGAGTTCCACCTTGTTGTAGGACAATGGAGTCACTCGGAGTACACTCTTGACCTACTTCAGGGGTTGTTACAGAAGTTCTATGAGTCGAAATCAGCACTCCGGTCCCAGCGGTCGACGAACGCAAGGAACGTGAGGTTCAAAAACTTGTGGGATCAAAAACATAAAGAGGCGGAGGAGCTACGGTGGACCGAGGCTCGTATCGACAAAGAATACGAGAAGCTGAGGACCGAGATATACAACTTCCAATTCCCAAAAATGCACCTCCTCAGCCATATCACCGAGAGTATCAGGCAGATGGGATCACCTGACAACTTCTCAACTGATGTGTCGGAACTCTTACACATTGAAATGGTGAAGGAGGCTTACCGCTCGACGAACCGGGTCAGCTTCGAGGAGCAGATGCTATGGTACAACGACCGATATACCGGACTTGCATACATGGTTCAGACCCTGGAATACCTCGCACTCCGCGGAAGTTTCGATTGGGAGACTGCTCGAACTCTCAAAATGAGCAGCCGTGCCGAGCGAATAAGGTCCACTCGGTACGCAAGACAGGTGCAAGTAGCTGTCGGCGATGCGGGGCCGCATTTAAGAAGAGAGATGGGGCTGGGATGGCCCGAGCCGGGTTATACTAGCACGCCGATCTCGGTACCGGAAGCCAGAGACAAACCAGGCATGAGCCAATTGCTGAAGCGGACGACCCTTGCCGGGAAAGTATCAAACATGAAGCCACTCTCGTTGGGGGAGGCAGCCACGAGGTTTGGGATAAATGACTTGCCAATCATTTTTCGGCACCGGATTGCCGATATGTGGGGCGCACACTTGGCGGAAAGGATCCTGGGTCCTGCTGAAACTTATGCTGACAATATTCTTATTGAGGTATACAATAGTGTGGCCAACTTTTATCAGCCATTTCAACGACCTCTGCAGGTGGAAAAACGGTTGATGCGTTGCGTCCGGACCGGAGATGGCAAAAGAACCCCGGTCTCTCACACCATATGGGTTCGCGTTAATGCGGACAGGACGCAGGATACATTCCAAGGGCGTCAGGTCTGCATGCCTCTTCTTTACTTTGCTTATACGCCGCCGAAGTCCGCTGTACAACATCGGGCAGCAGACGGACAACGGGTAGCGGCCAAACTGCAACCGAGGTCCGCGGGGGGACGGAACAAAGAGATTTTAGTTCCAGAAAAAATAGAGCTTGCTGTGATTATGGGTTACAAATTTACTGGACCATCCGGCTTGCCAAACAAGTTCCATGGCTTTGTGGAAGTGGAATTGGAAGGCCGGGACCGGTATGTTGTGGAGGTAGAGTCAATCGAGGGTCCGGTTCAACTGGTGGAAGTGAATGAAACTCGCAAGAGCCGGAAGACATGGATTGTGAATAACCATATTGACTTGGAGACATATTATTATGTATATTAGCGAAATTGATAATACAAGTAGGCTGAAGGTTGGGCTACGACTGGAACTCGCCAGGACGCGACAATTAATACAACTTTAACATGAGAGTGGAAGTAGTAGTATAAGGCGGACTCGTGGGTTGGTGATGTAAACAAACTAACCGTGACAGGACGCGACAAATATTACTATTAGAGATTAGAAATTAGAACATAGAAGGCGCGCTTGAGAACCTCGCGTAAAGACAGGATGGTGCGCACGGGACCCGGGGATGGATTGATGGATCCACCGGACCAGTTGAGGTCCGAGTCAGCAACGCGGGGAGGAAGACACTCTGGCAAGTTGGACTTGGGTGTCAAGAACAAGGCATGTAGGGAAGACCAGGTTCAATTTGGGGATGTGTTAAAGGGAACCGAGATGGACCAGGAGTTAGGATCCTTCGCCCTTGGAACCACCGGACGGGCCAAGGCTATGGATACGAGGAGGGCGGCGCTGGTTGGACTCCTTGTGGGGGACGCAACGGATACAGAGAGGACGGGGTATAAATTCGGGAATACGAGGATTGAACCGAGGACTCACCAGGCGATTCTGTATTCCGCCGGA
>Ga0208992_1000034_pt1 | contig 9489 bp, 6 predicted proteins | sample MedBloCAOM1_O1_FD_187842 | JGI IMG/M metagenome (GOLD analysis project Ga0208992, IMG submission 187842) | Forest soil microbial communities from El Dorado National Forest, California, USA - Mediterranean Blodgett CA OM1_O1 (SPAdes) (version 2) | ecosystem: Environmental > Terrestrial > Soil >...
TCTATAATTATAAAAGCAAATTTAGTTATACCGAACTTTTTAACTGCTAATTTTAAAATTTTACTTCCATTAAAATTTAATAAGTGATTGCTAAACCTGGAGTAAAATTTATTTGTAGAAGCGGATCCTATATAAAATTCTAGATTTTCTTTGTTTAGAATAAGGTAAATACCACTCAAATTAATTAAATCTGTTTTAATTTGTAATTTAGTTTCATTTAATTCTAAATGATCGTAAAAATAATAAGGTTGAATATTTAAATTTGAGAGGTATGCATAAAAATCTTTTATAGATAAAGAAGGAGGCATATTACCGGCATAATTTATTTTTTCAACTTTATCTTCTTCTTTACTATTATCTTTAGTACTAATAGGAACTATTAAAAAAGTATTTAGTACTTGTGTACTATTTAAAAAAAGATCTCATTTTAGGCTACATGTATAACCTAAGAAACCGATAGCCATAGTTAAAATCAAGATTATAACTCCAATAGATCAAAGTAATACTCTTGGAGTTCTGTAACTACTATAATACATACCTCTGGCTGTATGAAGATATAAAAATGTAAAAAAGAAAGAAGCTACATTAGCATGTAAGTATCTTAAAAATCAACCTGAATTAACATCTCTCATGATATGTTCTACACTAGCAAATGCTAATTCTACATTACCACAATAATGCATTGCTAAAAATACACCTGTTAAAATTTGAATTACTAAACATATACCTAATAAACTACCGAAATTTCACATGTAAGATATGTTTGCCGGTTGAGGTGAATCTATCATATAACTATTTACTAATCCTAAAATAGGATTTGATTTTAAAATTCTCATTTTATTTAAGTAAATTTTAACATAACAAAAGAGTGTTATGCTAATTTTATTTGTTTTTTTTATTCTATATATATTCTACTAAAAGTATATTAAATAATACGAGCGTCCCAGTCTATTTTAAATAGAGGGCGAGAGTTATAACCTTTTAATTTAAATATTGTCTTAATTATTAAATAGAAGTATTAAACGTCTCTATCCCAAATTTTAGTTTTCATAGAAAAAGAGGACGCGACGACAAGAAATAAGTTTTATTACGATTCGTAGGTAAATATTGATACCTCGATTTTACTAAAAGGCCCTTTAATAGACAAATATTAACTTATATAGGCTACTTTATATAGTTTTTTATATAAGCCTAAGAAGATTTGAACTTCTACATATTTCTCATCAAGAAATTATTCTGACCAATTAAATTATGGGCTTTTATTAATTATATAATTAATATTCTAGTAGTATCTTTAGTCTTTAGCAGGGAAAGAAAGGTAGAACTTATTATATCAAGAAAAGATAATAAAAAAAATTTTTTAATTACGAATAAAGAGATTTGAACTCTTACGATTGAAAATCATGATTTCCTAAGAATCACTCGGCTACCAATTTCGACATACTCGTATAACTTATATTCCCTTCTTATATTATAAGAGTATATCCTTTAATTTATAAATTAAAGTATGAAAGGAAATATCAACTAAATTTAAAATAATAAGGAGTAGAGTAATCGAAACTCTGTCTGTAAAGTGTAAATTTACTGCTAAAACCACTCAGCTAACTCCCTTTAAAATACAAGTAATGTTCCTGTCTCGTCCTAAGTTAAAAAAATAAGACGCTAATGTTCTTATAGTCTTAAGTTTATTAATAAAATTAAAGGTTTTGTTTTCTCTTTAGTTTTATAAGAAGAGTAAGGGGGTTATATTAAATTTTAATTTCCAGCAGCACTTTCCAGTACGGCTACCTTGCTATGACTTTTGAGATGTTATTTACATGGATTAAAACAGATCTAGTTAAGTTTAAAGTTTTATTTTATACTTTAGTATTTTAAATTAAAACCAAGGGCCTTAAGACTTAGGACCCACTTTTTCACTACAATAAACTTCTTCCCAGTGACAGACAGTTAGTTCATCACGAATGCAATCTTCACCGTTGCGCCTAGTGATCAACGATTACTCGAAATTCCTTCTTCATGCCCACGAATTTCAGTGGTCAATCCGTTAATTCTCATTTTACTTGTAACCTTTTTTAATGATTAGCGATTCTTTATAAGCTTAACTCAAATAATAAACGTATTAATCTCGTAACGTCCGAGTTTTCAAGTTAAAAAAAAGAAAAATAGGACAAAACGCTTAATACAATACATTATATTCCCTAATTATTATTGTCTGTATAGAAAAATAAGACGCTAATAATTAGCAATACATTTTAATTATATTAAATAATAAATACCCGTTTAACAAGAAGGTCAAGATACTAATTTTTTAACTAAATTAAATACAATCTTCATTTTATAGTTTTAACCCTTTAGTTTATTTTTAATTTAAACAGAGAATTAGGGTAAATTATAAAATTAATAAAATAGATAATATATAATTCCAATATTCATACTCTACTTAAAACTATTACTTCATATTTTCAGTCTTTTAATAAACAAATATATTATAAGTGATAACCTTCTTTAGATATACTTACAAGTATAGTTTTAATAAAAGAAATAAGAAGGATTCATCTTACTAGAGGAGATCTAAAGCAGTTTAGCATCACTTTGTAAAAGTTTTCGTGGCACATTTAATAGCCCAGAGCATAAGGGCCATATGACTTGTCTTAGCCCTAAATGATATATTGTCTATATCATAAACTGTTAAGAAAAAATTAACAGTAAGGATTTTGTCCGTTTGTGGAATTAACCTAATTTTTAACAACACGAACTAAAGACAGCCATGCAACACCTGTAATAAGTAATACACTGAATAAAAATCTCTATATTCTATTCTTAAATTACTCCTTTATCCCTTTTTCTTAGAAAAATAAAAAGGGATAAAGTTTATATGCAAGCCCTGGTAAGATTTTACGCGGATAATCGTATTAAACAACATGCTTCACTTCGTTTGCTTCGAAACCGACTAATTTTTTTGTTTTCAACATTGACGTCGTACTCACAAGGCGGAATGGTAATTGCGTTAGCTACGCTTCACAGTATATTATTATATAAAATATACATTTTTACGTCCAAGTCTTTAAGTAAAAAAGACAGGACGCTTATCTAATACGGATATAGTGTATATTTAAATATAAGTATTTATATAAATTTTTAACTGAATAACTAACCATTCATAGGTGGCAGAGAGGGATACTTGGGTATCTAATCCTTTTTTCAATCCTCACTTTCGTTCCTTAGCGTCAATCTTTGCTAGACAGATAGCTTTCGCCCTAAGACTTACCACTTAAGATTTATGGCAAAAAATCACTCCTACTTTAAGTATATACATCATTTTGCCTTGAATAAGATTCTATCTTTGTATAATGTCTACATTTTTTCTTTTATCCCTATGGGCTTAAGGAAAACTAATGATAAAATGTCTAATCAATATATTTTATATATTGTTTAATTGAAGACATTTTTAGACTACAAAGCTGCCTACTAACCCTTTACGCCTGATCAAGATTATTAACGTTAGCGTTTCTGGCCTTACCGAGTCTTCTGGCACCAGTCTTTAGACAACACTTTTAGAATTGTACCATCATTATTTTCCAATTCATTATCACCATCTAGAGTGATTTCAGTTAGCTAGTTCACTCTTACGAGCATTGACTAATATTCTCGACTGCTGATAGCGTTTAAACCAATAACTTAGGGGGGTTGCTACTCGGGAGATTTCATTCCCAATGTGGCCATAGGTCCTATCGGACTAATGACTATTGATCGTGGGCTTGGTGAGCCTTTACCTCACCAACAACCTAATCATATTAAATTGCATCCTATTAACGAAAAATTTTCTTTATCCTTACCTATAAAGCGCCCTCCCGTATCCCTATGGGAGGGGTAGGACGAGATAAATAAGCTTATTACTCTAATAAAGAGAATTACAGGGTAGCTAATCTACTATACTCACCTTTACACATTCTTAGTAATTTAATAATATAACATAATGTATTTCAATTATTTTTTATTTTATTGTTACCATTTTGATATTTGCATGCCTTGAAACTACTGAACAACGTTCAATAAGAACCAAAATTAAATTCTTTCTTTCTTTTTAATCTATAAACTATAATATTTTATCATATATATTTTATAAACTAATATTATAGTTTTATAAATGTATTGTATACGTTTTAATTGACTAATCCTAATTATCCGTTTTCTCTTTTCATCATTTAAGAAGTAGAAAAAAGAGGGGACAAGGAAAGACAATAACGATAATTTTCTAATTTTTTTCTTTTTTCCTACCTTTTACGATAAGATTAAGTGTTAAAAAGATTATGAGCCAATTTATAAGACTTTAATAATTAATAGATAGTATATTGAATAACCATTATACTATCCAAAAAATATTTTAATCTTACCTTTTATTTAATGTAATAATTATAAGTTTATATATAAATATTAAATTAGTATTAATCTATCTACTTTTTCTATTAAGAAAAAGAATTCGCTTATTATATTAATTCAATAGTATTAATAAACAGGGTATACTAATTATTAGGGCCACACAAAAAGGTAATAAACCTTCTCAACATAATATAGATAACTGATCAAATCTTAACCGAGGTAAGGTTGCTCTTATTCAAACAAATACGAAACAAAAGAAACAAGTTTTTAATCCTAATATAATAGATTGTAAGTTGATTACTGTATAGTTAGTTCAAATTTGAGGCATATTAAAACCGCCAAAAAATAAAATAGCTGTAATTGCTGAAAACATTACAATAGAACTATATTCACTTAAAAAGAATAGTACAAAGGGAACACTAGAATGTTCTGTAAAAAATCCGGCTACCAATTCAGATTCCAAATAGCTTAAAATGGGTAAAGTTTAACTGATGAATATTATTATAATTTACGAATATAATATTTTCCTTTAAATAATTTTTCTGATATTATATAACGACTAATAGTGGTCTTAAAGCAACTCAATTCAGTAGCTAATTCAACTTGATTGACATAAGTATTAATAAGTTTATTATTTATATCATATAAACCTAATGGTGTTTTACTTAAAGAAACAGATATTTTTTTTCTTGTTTCGTTACTATGTGTTTTATTAAACATAGGATTTAATTCACCCGGTTTTCTTATTAATTCTATAGCTTCTAAACTATGTTTTTTACCATACATGGGGTGATTAGTTTTATCGGCTAATCTATGTCTCATTTTTTCTATGGCTTCAGCTGTATGTTTGTAACCTAACATAGACTTAGCGTCTTTCTTAAAATTATATAAATCCTCAAAAGGAAAACTATTTATTATTTCCGTTTCCATATCAGTTAATATTACAAAAGGATCTTTATGATAATAATATATTACAAAAACAAAATTACTTAATCCAGACTTTGATATGCTTCGTTGCAATCTAATATTGGAGCTTACTCCTCTTAAATGATCAGTTAACCTGTCATATAAATTTAAACTGGAACCTATATACTGTTTTCCGTCTTTTAAGTGAAATAATCCATATACACCACCAACTTTTTTAAGTTCCTTTCTAAATTCATGAGGATTTAAGAGATCCCTATAGATATTAAGAGGTAATAATACAGGCACAGTAAGATGTAATAAGTTTAAATTATTAAAATTTAACGTTAAATAATGTAATAATATAAATATATATATTAAAAAGAAAAAGTTTTCAATTTCCATTTTTAATTTAGTGATTGTTATACTAAATAAGCTTCTTTATTTTTCAATAAAGATTGGACTATATCATATTAAAATAATATATATATTACTTTAATGATTGCGTGTAGTCTCTGAGGATCCTACTTAAATAAATATTTTTTTTGGTTTCCTGCTGATTGTCCTTTTAAATTTAGGGAAATGACTAATATTACTACTTAAATTTTCAGGAGTTTTCAGAATATAGCAATCTTTATAGAGGCCGAATCACTGAACAGTAATCTTTTTTTAATTTTCAGCCTCTTGTAAATCAAAAGGTGTACGGGAGGTTTCAGCCAATATAGAAATAAAATAAAAAATAAAAATGGGTAGTAAAGGTATAATAAATCATATTGATTGTTGAAATTCTATTATAGATGTAAAATTTAAGGTACCAGTTATTAAAATAACGATTAATATAGCAGAACTTAATACTAATTCGTAGCTTATCATTGCAGCAGTACTTCTCAAAGACCCCAAAAATGCATATTTAGAATTTGCAGATCATCCTGCAAATAAAACTCCGTATACGGCTAAAGAAGAAAGAGCTAAAGTGTATAAAATACCCATAGATCAATCAGATATTACTAAACCTTCTCCAAATGGGATTACAGCTCAACCTAATAAACTAAATACAAGAGTTACAACTGGTGCAATGTAAAATAATATTTTATTAGATTGAGATGGTACTACTGATTCTTTTAAAATTAGTTTTAAAGCATCAGCAAAAGGTTGTAGTACTCCAAAATAACCTACAGTATCAGGACCTACTCGTCTTTGTGTAGCGGCTAACATTTTTCTTTCTATAATAGTCATAAATGCTACCGACAATAGTATAGGTATCAAAACACACAAAATATCTATAAAATATAATAGTTTTATATATATAGACGTTGTTTCATATAAATAAGGGGTTACCATTTTAATACTCTATTACATATATATATTATGTAACTTAATAATGCATTTATATATCTAGCGTCCAAGTAAAAAAAAGAGGACGGAATAGTCCTTTTATTAACTTTATTCACTTTTAAGTTTTTATACTTTGAGAATCTAAATTACATCTCTTGCCTGTATTTATCCTTTACATCCTTGTCTACTTCTTAGCTCTCGAGAGAAGATAAGAAAAGGAGATAAAAAAATATTTAAACAAGAAAAAACGGTAAAGAATATAGTACTAGGCTCTAGTACTATATTGCAGTATAATAAATAATAATTAGGTATATAACATTAATTATTAAATCAAAATAATATTATTATTTGAGATTTTTTTTTAATATGTTGCAAAGCAATCTTAATAATTAGAAGTATCTAGCGTCCTGTCCCTCCCATAGGGAGGGGAGGGGTATATATAAATATAATGAGATTTTCTATAATTTACTAAGAGATTCTTAATTATTAATATTACGAGTAATCAGATTTGAACTGATAAATTCTACTTGGAAGGTAGAGGTTATACCGTTTAACTATACTCGTTTTACCTTATAATGTCTTCAATTAAGACATTACTTTTATAATTAAATACATTATTATAAATGAAGACGGCCCCACTCCTTTAGGGGGGAAGGGGTTTATTAAATATTAATTAATTACATGGCTCATTGTTACTGTAAAACTATAAGCACCTCTTTTATTTTTACCTGTAAACCTTGATTTTTCTACTAAATCTACTTTAAATCTTGCTAGACTTCCACTTTGTTTTGTTTGAACCGAAAATCTAGCTCTTAAACCTTGTGTCATTAATCGTCCACCTAATTTAACATTAATTCCCGATAAATAAGAATAATATAAATTAGGTATGTTAGCCTCTCGTGATCCTTCGTTAATATCTTTTTTTATAAAAATAGATTGTAAACCTGATAATTTAAATAAAGGAGGTAAATATGAGGTAGGTCTGAAAAGACTACTTTTAATTTGACCTTCTATCATTTGTTTAGTTTTATCTATTTTAAAAAATAGATTTCTAGAGGGATTTCTAACTACAGCTCTCGGTAATAATTTTATTCACATTCGTCTTAAATTATATTTTTTAGCATTATATGCCAATATTTGAGATAATATATTACTATCATGAAAAGGATATTGTAGACGAATTATTTCAAATTCTATTTGTTTTTTGAAATATTTTCCTAATATTAAACTCAAATTTTCAAATTGAGTTTTAAATATATTTAAATAGGTATTCCGGGGGGAAAGAGAATGAAATATATTATTATTATCAACTTGAGCCTTTAAGTCTTTAGATGAGTGAACAGAAGAAAATAATAAAGGATTTGAGTTATTGAGAGAAGGAGTCAATCCTTTAAGGATTCGTCCTACTCCTTCGGTCTCTGTGCTTATTTGTCCTGAATTACCTGAGATAAGACCTAATTGATCTTTTATTCTAATATTTCTATTTTTTAAAGATCTAATTAATTTATTTTTTTCTAATTTTGGGGCTACATATATAAATAGACGTATAACCAATTTGTCTTGTCTATCTATATAAAAAGGTTTACTTATTAAAGTAAATAAAGACAGAAAAAAATTTTTAATTAATACATCTACTTTTTTAGTGCTAGAAATATTAGCTATATTATTTTTTGAAAATTTATAAGTAATAGAATTAGAGCTATATAATAATTGAGTATGAGGACTAGTGGTTTTACTGTTAAAAGCTTTCATTAATAACTTATAATTTTCTTTTTCTCGTCCTTCGTCCAACTTAGAAGATGAAACGCTTAAGTTATTAATATCTCTTAATCTTTTTTTTAGTTCGGATGGATTATTTATTAAATTATTGTTGTTATGCATTATTTATTTTATATATTATATTCCCTTTTGAATAGTATTAATACTCAAAATTATATACTGATATTGTAACATCTTCTAATATTATATATAATAATATTACTTAAATTTTATTTTAAAAGCAAAAAAACTTTATATTTATCAAAACTAACTACTAATTAGGTCTAGATAGATATATTGGAGCAATCATAGCAAGTAATAATATTATTCCACATAGTAAAAAACCTAAAGCCCCGTAAGTATACAATCCATAGGCTACTGATATAATATGTGTATAACTAAGTACTAAAATTTCAGGTCAATTGTTAGATACTAACAAAGGAGCAAAATTATTATAACAATCCACATTATTTACTTCATTTACAGAAATAGGAATTACTAATTTATTAATTTCAAATATTATAAATTTAAAAAAATTAAAAATAAAAGAGTGATCTAAAGCTATTGTAGAGTTATTTATATAATAAGGTAATATATTAAAACATTCATATAAAAATAGACCTGAAACTATTAAAGCTAAGGGTATATTTTTAGTATATTGGTAACCTGTTTCTAAAATATCCGTTAGTTTAATATTAATCATCATTATTACGAAAAGGAATAATACTATTATAGCCCCTAGATATATTAATATGTATGCGATACCTAAAAAAGACATTCCTTTTACTATTAAATATAACGCGGAATTTAGTACTAAGGATATTAAATAAACTACAGATATAACTGGATTTTTAGCTATTATCACTAAAATTGCAGAAGCAATAGCATTTAAAACTAAAAATTCAATAAGTAAACTTTTTATGTTTAAAGAAATTATTGTACTCATTTTTTTTTATAATAGATATTAACTATATAATCACCATATTATATATCCTATTTATATTGCTAATTAAAAGTTTATAAGTGCAAGATAATTATACACTATTAAATATTTAATATCTTTATCTTGAATATCAAGATCTAACTTTAATTTATCATTTTTAACTTATCATT
>Ga0208992_1000035_pt1 | contig 9480 bp, 7 predicted proteins | sample MedBloCAOM1_O1_FD_187842 | JGI IMG/M metagenome (GOLD analysis project Ga0208992, IMG submission 187842) | Forest soil microbial communities from El Dorado National Forest, California, USA - Mediterranean Blodgett CA OM1_O1 (SPAdes) (version 2) | ecosystem: Environmental > Terrestrial > Soil >...
CCGGAGTGCATCACTAACGGGTCTAGAAGATGAAGCCATCTAATGGCCTCGACCACTGCGTGATCCGCTGCCGCTGTAGCGGATCCATTGATGCCCGCAACGCGGGCCGCTCGGCTGCCGAGCGACGTGGGATGCGGTCACTCATTGCACTCGGCTTCGGCTAAACTGAGAGCGGCTGTTGGATCAGCCCATAGCCTGTCGGATGACGATGCGACGAATGACACCGATGACCCAGATTTAGGTTTTCTGCACAAACCCACCAACCTCGGCGACCCGCTAGGCGCAGGCGATGAGTATGCCCGCTTGCGGATGTCCCGCCACGCGGCGCATCGCGGCAATGGCTGTATCCATTCCATCAGGGTCATCGAATTGGCGGATGAGGAGCTCGAAGGCCTGTTCCGCTGTTCCGCTTCGATGGCGGGAAAGGTTTGGAGCAGTTTTGCGCGCCCATCCAGGCTACGAGTTGCTCCCGCTCTTGGGATCAACCCAACCACCCACGCGTGCGACGCAAGCGCCGGCCGTGACGGCAGCGATAAAAGGCATTCGCCCTCGCACTTTCGGCAATGTCCTGCGATTCGGACTGCAGCACCTGCCGTGACGAGGTGTGAGGAAGGCCATAGGCCATGCCAAGACTCCAAAAGGGTCGTGCCTGGCGCGGATTTGGACTAGTCCTGTGAAACACGAAAGCGATGCGCCACGATCCATATCGCACGCAACCTGCGCAAGACACGTCGTTCGACATCGCAACGTTAGCCGATCTATCGTCGGCATCGTCGCCAGAGGGGCTCCAGATTGTGGAAAGACGTTATCCGTAGCGGCCGTTAGCGAGCAGGTGAAAGCCCATAACCGCGATCTTAATTGCCGTTAGGCGCCTCGCCGGATCGTCTTCGCTTCCGCGCTGTTTCCGGCATGTTTCCGTTGCTTTTGGCCTACGCCAAGCATGATAATGCATGCGGACCCTTAGGGGGATGTAGCAGGCTTGAAGCAAGCTTAGAATTGCCTCATGTATTGTTCCAATTGAGGTAAATTGTGGGGCGCGTCCATGTCCGCGGGCACGAGCATTCTTGTGGCGACGGCCGGCGATAGTGGCTTTATCGCCGTCGATCGCCTCAGCACCCTTCTGCACATCACCCGGGCCGAGCTCGCCACGACACTCGGCCTCTCGCAGGATGCCGTCGCTAAGGCCGCCCGCGCTCGGACGCCCGCAACCCAGTCCCGGCTACGCGATATCGTCGAAATTCTTAACCGAGTTTGCCCCTGGGCGGGTTCTCCGCAACAGGCTTTTGCCTGGTATCGCTCGCAGCCTCTGCCATCCTTCGGCGATCAGACCGCTGAGGCTATGGTGAAGGAAGGCCGCGCCGAGGCCGTGAGGCGCTATCTCGATCGGATTGCCCTTGGCGGCTACGCGTGAGTGAGGCCGGCGCAAGCTGTCTCAACAGACTCTAAAGGGGTTCGCCCGTCGCGCTCATCACTCCGCTGGTCTCTTCGCCCCGGCTTCAGGCGAGGGAGCCGCCCGGCATGGGGGCGGCTCAATCGGTCGGCGTGGCAGCCCTCTATACCGCGCGGCGGATGGAGAAAGCCTGGCTTGAGGCCTACCCGTCCCCTTCAAGGCGCAGCCTCTGAGCCTATGAGGCTAATTGAGCCGATGTAGTTCAGCGCTTCCAATGCCGTTGGTTTGATTGTCTGATTGAGCATCATCATGCGATTGACGACTGATGCGCCAAAGTTCCCGAAACCCGGAATGTCCGCTGGAAATATTGCTGCACTAATTGCGCATGAGCAGGATCCGCGGCGCCACCCACGCCATAGGCTGCAAGCACTGGGATGTGGATGCACTAGGTGCATCGGGAGAACAGTTCCTCCTGTGCATCTTCAGGCCGCGTCACGACGCGGCACGGCGACTTGCGACGTGAGACCGAAGCGACGGGCAGCGCGACGGGCCGTCTCCCGTAAGGTAGGATCCAGCATATAGGCCAGTGTCGCGAAGGTCAGTCCGGCCAGCGCAGCGGCAACGGCAGCGGCGATCATGGTCAGCGGGACAAATCGTGCGATGGCGAGCGAAGCCGCCATGAGCAGGATGGCTGGCACAACGCGCCATAAATTATGCGGCCAGCAGCCGCTCAGGATGAAGAGAATGACACAGTTGATGGTCACCCTAAGTGTCCAGGCTAAGGCGGCACCGGGGAGACCCATTGTGGTGATGAGCAGATAGAGAACTACGAAGAAGGGAATGACCTCGGCCAGCCCGACCTTGGCGGTGATATGGGGTTTGCCGCGTGCCTGGATGAAGCCGTATGGAAGGAAGGCGATGCCATTGGTCCAGGCTCCGAACAGCACGATTTGCCCGACAGCCTCTGACATGCTGGCGAAGTGGGGACCGATCCAGAGCCGCAGGAAAGGTCCGCAAAACAGGATCCCCGGCGCGCAGATCATGCCGAAGCCATAGGCCAGTGAGATGGTGGCTCGTTGGGTTGCTTCGACCGCCTCGGCTTCACTGCTACGCGAATTTCTCGGAAACATGGTGCGCGAGAGAGCCGTCGCGAAAATCTGCGATCGCATGGCCAGGGTCATCGGCACTGAGTAGTTGGCAACCGAGGCGGCTCCCAACATGGCGCCGATGATGAGTTGGTTCGAGGTATCGAAGAGCGGGTTGAGCAGGCTGGAGACGGTCACCCAGGAGCCATAGCCAAACAGTTTGCGCATCCAGCCGAAATCGAGGTCCGTGAGGCGCATCGGCCATTCTATCTTGATGACCACGGCATAGGAGAGCGCGACCGCGAAGAACCGGGCGAACAGCGTCGCCGGGATAACCACTTCCAGTGTGGGCGCTATCGTATAGGCGCAGATCAGCGGCAGAACCTGGCCTGTCATGGTGCCGAACGAACCCAGCGCGTTTGACACCAAGAATTTCTCGCGCGACTCGAGCGCCCCGGTCGAAACCCCCGAGAGCATACCGAGCGGCAGCATGGCGGCCATCCAGGGATAGGCGTCGCGGGTCTCAGCCATAAGATTGCCGGGGATCTTAACAAGGTGAAGCAGCACAAGATGGCCGACGCAGTACAAGATCAGGCCGCCGATCAGGCCAAGACCTAGATTGCAGCAGAAGGCGGTCACCAGGACCGGTGAGCGTTCTCCCGACGATGCATGTCCAAGCTTGGCTAAGGCATTGGCCGTGGCGCGAGAGAGACCAAAATCGAGGAAGCCAAAATAGCCGAGCAGGACCCAGGTGATCGTGACGACGCCGTAGCGGGCGAGACCGATCTCATGGATGTAGAACGGCACGGTTCCGAGCGAGGTGACGATGGGCAGCAGTGCGCCAAGCACGTTGTAGCTGAAATTGGCGGAGAAGGCCTGCCTACTCAACCACTTGCTCCCGCGTTGCTCGCGCTGCGCTGTTGTCCACGGCCAATCCGATTGCGCCCTCATAGAGATCGACATAGCGGGAGGCAACCTCCTCCCAATCGTAGCAACGGACTTCCTGCATGGTGCGCAGGCGGCGTTGCCCATAAGTGCCTATACCGTCTGAAGATATAGACTGGACCGTGACCGCCGCGCCCTCAGGGTTCTCGGCATCGACGACCAGGCCGATGCCTGTGCTTTCGACGAGTCGACGGAAGGGTGTGATGCCGCTCAGGATAGGAAGCAGCCCGGCAGACATTGCCTCGACCGCCGCCAAGCCAAAACCCTCATAGGCAGAGAGACAGCCAAAGTAGCTCGCTTCGCCAATCAGCGCGCGCAATTCATCATCGCTCGGGTCAATCACGAAGCGCACTGCATCCGACACACCCGCAATGCCGGCGAGGCTGCGTAATTCCTCGGCGGTTTGATCAGCTTCCCGTCCAGCGACGATCAAGCGCCAAGCTGGATCCGCGCTCCGTAGTCGGGCCAGCAGAGGAAAGAGATGGCCGATCCGCTTGTGCTGGGCGAAGCGGCCGAAGCTGATGATCGTGCGGGTCGGGACGGGTGACGACGCATCCCGGAACTTTACCTGGTTGATGCCATTCTCGATCACCGTCAGCCGAGGCCCGGCGCTTCGCCGAAACATATCGGCATCGCTATAGCTACAGGCGACGATGCGGCGATAGGCGCGGATCGACGCCCAGGTGACGCTGTTAAACCAGATCTTCTTGGCAGCGTTATACTGCCCGCTGTGGAAGAAGCCGCCATGGGTCGAGGCGATCATCGGCCGCCCATGCAGTGGCTGCGTTGCGGCGAGAAAGTCGAAGAAGAAGTCGATGGCATGGACATGCAGCACATCGGCGGCCTGCAGATGTGCCAACACTGAAGGCGCCAGGGGATAGCGTGTCGAACCGCGCCAGGGGAGGCGGCGAACCGGAATACCATCGACGATATCTTGCGCGGGCAGCCTGCCACTGCGACCAAAAAGCCGGTCCAGCGTGACCACCCGCGCATCAATCCCAAACCGGCTGCGCTGCGCGCTCGCCAGGCTCTGAACCGAGGCTTCCAACCCGCCAACCGATGGGCTGAACTGCCGGACGATATGAAGAACTTTCAACGCCTCGCCTTAGGTGCTGTAGGCGCGGCTGATCAGCTTCATCTCACGGCGGCTGTAATCGCCGCCGAAGGCCATTGTCGAGTTCTGATCGACCATCGACACCACGATGCCGGGGATGCGGGCACCGTAAGACCGCAGGCGATCGAGGCAGGCAGTGACCGCCTGGCGGGAGGTTTGCTGCCAGCGGCAAACGAACACCGTCTGATCGACAACACTGCCATAGACCAGGGCATCGGTCATGGCGAGGAGAGGCGGGCTATCCAGAATGACCAGGTTATAGGAATTCTTAAAGCCGGCCATCAGACCGCGCAGCCGCGCGATGTCACTCGCATTGAACGGACGGGACATGGCATCGCCGGCACTGATGAAGTCGATCTTCGTCTCCGGATCGGTCTGGATGACATCCGCCAGGCTGGCACGACCATCGAGCAGATCCGTGAAGCCAAGCTTGATGTCGCCGCGCACCTTTGACATCAACCCGCCGCGGCGATGATCGCCATCGATCAGGAGCACTTTTTGATCGCCCTGGCGCGCGGTGACCGCAAGCCACACGGCGAGGGTGCTTTTGCCCTCCTCAGGACTGGCGGAGGTCACCAGGACAGAGCGGGACACGTCTCCTTCGACAAGCAAGGAGAGTTGGGCGGCGAGCCCTCGCACCGCCTCACTGGCGCGCGAGAAGGGTTCATCCAGCACATGGCGGGCGATCAAGTGATTGCGGCGTGCCGCAATAAAGGGAATGGCCGCAAGCACCGGCAGCTGGACGGTCGCACGGAGCGCGTCCAACTCCTCAAAGCCGACAGAGAAATAATCTCGCGCCAGAACGGCGGCGGCGCCTGCGACCAGGGCGAGGACGATGATCCCGGCAACGAGTTTGACGTGGTTCGGGAAGGTCGGCCGCGTTGGCGCCGGCGCATGCGAGACAAAGGAGACCGGCGGCTCCAGCAGGGCAGCGCGATCCACCACTTCCTTCGCATGATCAAGGAAGGTCTCGTAGACCCCGCGTGCACTCTGGGCTTCTTCGCTGAGACTTTGATATTCAGCCTGCGGCGAGCTCTGCGCCCCGGCCTGAGCACGGAGTGCATCGAGATTGTCGCTCAGCTGCTTGGTCTCGGCACGTGCCGAGATAAGGTCCGTTTGAATCGAGGCCAGTGCCGAACGGGTCTGGCTATTTAGGCTTCCCCGCGCCGCGGCGATCTGTCGGTTTAACGAGCGGATTTTGGGATAGTTCCGGCCATACTGCGCCGCCGTATCGTCTCGCATGCTTTGGAGCTGCAACAGCGAATTGGCCGTAGCAACCAGGATCGGCTGCGTGGACAGCGACACAAGAGCACTCGTATTCCCATGCTGGGCAGCATCGTGCAGGGCGTCAGCCCGCGCCTGTGCCGCAGCCAGCCGCGCCTGGGCTTGGCTCAGATTAACCGCCGTCTCGGTGATTTGCCGATCGATCAGAGGATTGGCAGTCGTGCCCTCCGTCGTGTTGGTAAGCCCGTGCTTGACGTCGAAGTTATCCGCCTTGTGCACGGCATCGAGCCAGCGCTGGCGAAGTTCCCCGGTCCGGTTATCGAGCCACTGAGCCACGTTGTTCACGTCGGCAGTCTGACGCGCAAGCGCGATACGCTGATAGTTGCTCACCACGGCATTCGCCAGCGCGGCCGCCTCAGCCCCCGTTTTGGCGGTCACACTGACATCGATCACGCGCGAATGCAGTTCCGGCGTTACCGTGAGATTGCCTAAGAAGGCATCGATCGCCGATTGCTGACGAGTCTGCGGATCGGTGGAAACCGGCTTCGCGCAGAGGTAGGACAATCCCTTGCGGCAAAGGAAAGCACTCACGCTCTTGGTCAGGCTGAAGCTCGCCTTTCCTGGCACCGGCGGAATCTGCTCGAGCACCGCCGCCGCCACATCGCGAGACTGCAGCAACGCAGCCTCCGTTGCCGGCCGGTCATCCTCCAACCGAGCCACTGGCTGCTGGCCGGTCGGCGCCAGCGGGTCCGCGCTCGGCGCCGCGATCACAACCGTCGCTGTCGCTGTGTAGCTCGGTTTGAGCAACAGCATGCCGCCCGTGCCCAGAACCAAAACCGCGAGCATAATCACAACGAACAACGCCAGATGCCGGCGCCAAATGCGCAGCACACGCCGCACCGCGCCGCCACCATGAAGGTCTATCGGACCTGATAAGGCTAGTTGATCACTCATGATACGCGCGTCGTCTGATCAGCATTAATCCCACCATTCCCCCGGCCAGGGACCCGCTTCGGGCCGAACACGGCGAAGCGAAGAACGTAGATGCCGAAGACGGGCAGTCCGAGCACGTAGCGGCGCCACAGCCGCCGGGGCTCTCTGACCAATCGCACCAGCCACTCGATCCCCAGATTGGCAACCCAGCGCGGAGGCCGGCGCACCAGTCCCGCCGCGTGGTCAACTAGGGCACCCGCCGCCACGGCCACGCCCGGCTGCAGACGGTCCCAGTTATCCCATAGCCACTGCTCTTGGCGCGGCATGCCCATGTTGACGAGGAGAATCGAGGGCGCCAGCTGATTGATCCGCTTGACCAAGGCCAGAGTCTCTAAGGAATCCCGCGACGCATCGAAGTAGCCATGCTGCACGCCGGCCGTCGTGACGCCGTAGCGCACTTCGTAGCGCCGCGCCGCCTCTTCAACTGCTTCCTGGTGTCCGCCCAGCCAGAAGATTGAAGCCTTCGGACCGAGTTGCTCGAGCACAGACCCAATCCATTCGGGCGGCGTCGTCCGGTGCGGAATTCGACCTGTCAGAAAACGTGCCGCAAGCTGCACGCCGGCGCCGTCGCAGAAAGCAATATCGGCGCGCGCGAAGAGGTCACGCATCCAGGGGTTGCGCTGCGACAGAACAACAAAATGGGCATTCGCGTTCACCACCAGCATCTTGCGCTTCGCTGCCGCAGCCTCCACCACCCGCGCCGCAATCACGTCGCGATGCAGATTATGCATCCGAAGGCCCATGACCTCGATGATATCGGTCTCCGTGCTGGCCATGGCGGCGGTCGAGCCTAGGGCAGCGACCCTGTCCACCGGCACGACGGAAAGTGCATGATCAGAAGGCATTTTTGCTGAAAACCTCTCGCAAGACCGTCAGCGCCATGATCTTCAGATCAAAGCGGATCGACCAACGCTGGATGTACTGCAGATCAAAGGCGACACGACGACGAAGATCGTCGGTCGTGACCAGCTCCCCCCGCGCACCATTGACCTGGGCCCAACCCGTAATGCCGGGCTTGACCTGATGGCGCAGAACATATTCGGCCAAAGCGTCATCAAGCAGCTTGCCCCCAGCCCGGGTATGCGGCGCATGCGGACGCGGCCCGACGAGCGACATCTCCCCGCGCAGGACATTCAACAGCTGTGGCAGCTCATCGATGCTCAGCCGACGTAGCCATTTGCCGACACGGGTCACCCGCGGGTCTCCGCGGGACGTCTGACGCGACGCCATGACATCAGCGTCATGGGCATACATCGAACGGAACTTGAATACCGTGAACTGACGGTTGTTGAAGCCCAGGCGCGGCTGGCGGAATAGGATCGGGCCACGCGAATCGATCTTGATCGCGCAGGCGATCACCAGGAGAAGGGGCAACAGAAATACGAACGCCGCCAGCCCCAGCGTGATGTCCAGCATCCGTTTGCGCATGGTCTGCCACTCGGTCAGCGGCCGGCGCTGCAAGACCATAAAAGATAGCGGCCCAAGCGATTCGACCGGTAGCGCAAGATCCGGACCCTGCACCAGATATGGCATGATGTAGACATCCGCCAGAACTGCACGCAGATGCCCACTCAGGCGAGATACTCGGATTTCGTGATCGGATGACGGCGGCAAGGCGATGATAATGCCATGCAGCGTCGCCTCGCGGCTTAAGGTGATGAGGTCGGCGATCGAGCCACGGACCGGCTTCTGGTCAGGCGTTCTCGGTCCGTCATCGAAGACGCCAACCACTTCAAACGCCTTGCCGGATTCCTTCGCCAGGCGCTCGGCAATGCGAAAGGCATGTGCGTCCCAGCCCACCACCGCAAGCTTGCGGGTAAACCGCTGCTCAACCGCAGGGTGCTGCAGCAACACCGTGCCGACACTGCGCGCCACAACGAGAGCGGCCGTGGCAGAGACGAACCACACCAGCGGTGTTCGGATTAGTGTGGGTTCAGTCCAGCCAAGAAGCCAAAACACTAGGCCCTGCGCAGCAGCTGCCAGGATGGTAGCGGGCACAAGGACCTGTAACTGGCGCGTGATGAGCGCCGTATGCGGAAGGTTTGACGGACGTCCGCGATTTGAAGCCAGGAAAAAAACGAGCACCGCGACAAGATCGCCGACGACCAAGACCTCGTCCTGCCGAGGTGTCAGTAGGCTGCGCCCGATTCCTCCCGTGATTAACGTCGCGACCAGCACGCCCGCGCCGTCCACCCAACGCCTAATTCCCGGCAATGCCGGATGTGAATACGACGGTTGAGCAGTGGGTGAATGCGAATACGATGCGGCCCCGACAGCAGAAATTGCTTCGGCACCCTCTGGCAAAGCAGACTGATAATGAGCGCTCTTTGAGGACATATCCGATGAAAGCCCTTCCGGCTTCGGAAATTGGAGAATCGTCCCGCTCATAATGCTTCCCGTCTTACCAAGACCTCGATCAGACCGGAGTCGGATCCACGCCCATGCCCGGCGCGTGGCCAAAATAGCTTCGTTGCTGTGAAGACCTGCCAACCTAAGGCTAGCGTTTCTCCGGAGCGAGGGTCAACAGTCTGTTGCGTCGCAGCATCGCCTCTTTTCGAAGAAATATATAGGCCAACTCATAGCCCGAGAAGGGTTCACTACAGTTTCTCGGATATACCGACCAATATAAATGTCTCGGTTCTGAGATTACCGCTTCCACGTGTCGAAGGTCAACTGTCTGTTGCGACGCAGCATACGCCACTTTTTGGCCAAAATGTGTATCTTAATTA
>Ga0208992_1000036_pt1 | contig 9352 bp, 6 predicted proteins | sample MedBloCAOM1_O1_FD_187842 | JGI IMG/M metagenome (GOLD analysis project Ga0208992, IMG submission 187842) | Forest soil microbial communities from El Dorado National Forest, California, USA - Mediterranean Blodgett CA OM1_O1 (SPAdes) (version 2) | ecosystem: Environmental > Terrestrial > Soil >...
CGAACCCCAGCCGCGAGACAGCACGCCCCGCGTGCTGGGTGAGGTCAGATTCCCTGGTACCGCTCATTTCCACGTCTCCCCGTCTCGCCTCTGGCGATCACTGGCCAATCTCTGATATTCTCAAGATCCTTAAACGTCTACACCTTTCGAAAACACCGTAGCATCCCTACCACAAAACGTCTACACCGGCGACTCCCTGTCGCCCTAAAGGCGCTCGCCATCCCAGTGAGTGAAACATCTACACGTCTGGAGCCACGACATGACGCTGTACGGCCGGATCGCCCACGATCTACGCGAATCCATCCAGGGCGGGGGGGTCCTCCCTGGTGACACCATCCCGTCCATCCGCGAGCTGATGCAGCGCTACAACGTCGCTCGCGACACCGTGCGCGACGCTGTAGCCGTGCTCACCCACGAGGGGCTGGTGATCCCCCGGCAGGGCATCGGCACCATCGTGCGGGACGTCCAGCCGCTCGAACTGCACTCCGAGCCCGACGTGGCGCCCCGCACCTGGGCGGAACAGACTGGCGAAGCTGGCGTCGATCTGGTTGTCGTCAGCGAGTGGGAGGACGCGGATCCCGACACGGCCGGGCGCCTGGGCATCGCCTCGGGGGCCTCGGTGCTGCACCGGGTGCGTCACCAGACCTACGCGGGCATCATCGCGCAAGTGATGGAGCAGTGGATCCCGTACGAGATCGTGACCGGCATCCAGGAGCACCTCGGCCTGGACTTCACGGACCTGGACGCTGTCAACGCCTATCAGGGACCCAACCTGTTCGAGCTGATGGCAACGGTGGGGCACGCACCGGTGCGCACCACCGAGGCCCAGTCCGCGCGGATGCCGCGCCCGGATGAGCGCGAGATCATGGAGATCCCCGCCGGTGTCGCCGTCCTGGTCACCGACCGGCGCACCCTGGAGAAGGGCAAGCAGCCCGTCGAGGTGTCCCGCATGGTCGGCACCGGCGACAGGATCAGCGTCAGCTACGACGTCACACTGACGTACTGATCCCCCGGTGCGCCAGGCTCAGTGCTGCCCTCATCGTCGCGGGCGGTATCTGGCGCACCGGGATGATCGTCACGCCGCCGCCGACCAGGGCAGCGCCAGTCCGTCGCCTATCCGGCGGGTCACGACGTGCAGGTGCAGGTGTAGCACGGTCTGAGTGGCCGCCGCGCCCTTCGAAGTGATGATGTTCGCCGCATCCAATTCTGCGGCCAACTGCGCCGCGCATGTCATCGCGCGGCCTGACACCGCCGGATCCTGCCCGACGTCACGCACGTGAGCGTGCGGGATGACCAGGATATGTCCGTTCTCGACCACTGGATTCAAGGGCACGATCGCGATCACGTCATCCCACCGGCGCACCACGGTAGCCGGTGCCCGCCCGGCGGCGATCGCGCAGAACGCACAGTCCGTGTCAGCTTCACCGGTGATTGCCATGAATCCATGAAGCCTCGGTCGCAGCGTTTCGACCAGGCGTTTCCAACGCTCTGACGGAGCTGGAAACGGGAGACGTCCCAGGCGGATCACTGTCGCACCTCCACCGCGATGACGTCCGCGCCCGGGCCACGCTTACCCTGATCTCAGCCATGTAGCTAGCCCAGCCGAATTAACTAGGCTTGTCTAGCATAACGCCAGTTGGGCGCGGCCAGATCAATCCGGGCGCGGCTACCGCTGGTCGCGTTGACGCCCGGCTACCCTCGCGCTCGACCTGATCGTGTGCAAGGGGAGGTGCCCGGCGTGGCGCAGCGGCGATTCCTACCCGCGTTGCGGGACCGGTTCGCCCCCGCACTGGAGGCCAAGGGGCTCGCCGACCGGGTGCGCGCCTCCGCCTCGGCCTACGTCGTACCCGGCGTGCCCTACCGCCAGGACTGGTCCACCAAGCGGGCGGTGGACGAGGCCTATATCTACAACCCGACCGTGTACCGGTGCGTGGACGTACTGTGCGCCAACGCCATCGGGCATCCGGTCCAGCTGCGCCAGGGGGATCCCGAGGACGGCGCGATCATCGACACCGCCCACGACCCCAGCCGGATCCTCTACACGCTCAACCGCCGGGCCAATCCGTGGGAGAGCGCCCGGATCTTCAAATGGCGACTCGTCGCGCAGTTCGTGCTGTCGAGTAAGGGAATGTTCGTTGAGGTGATCCGGTCACGCGGCAACGGACTGGGCATGATCAACCTGCTCGACCCGGACCTGTGCGAGATGGTCCCCAACCCGATCGACCCGCTGCACGCCTTCCGGATCCAGACGCCCAACTCGCGCGGCGGCTACGACTACCTGCCCCGGTTCGATCCCGCCAAGAGCGCCACCGAGCAGCCCTCCTCGATCCTGTGGATCCGCAATCCGCACCCGACGATCATGTGGAACGGGACCTCCCCGGTGCAGGCCGCCGGACTACCCATCGACCTGGACAGGTTCGCGCGGCTGTACAACCGGAGATTTCTCCAGAACGATGGCCGACCCGGCGGCCTGCTCTCGATCAAGGGCAGCGTGTCCGGCCCGACCCTGGAGCTGATCCAGGCGCAGTTTCAGGGCGGCCCGGAGTCCGCCGGGCGCACCACGGTCATCCAGGCCGACGCGGTCAGCTACGCCGACACCTCCGGCAGCCCTCGTGACACCCTGTGGGGCGACACGATGGACCGCTCCCAGGCCGACATCTGCCTGGCCTTCGGCGTGCCACTGTCGGTCCTGGGCGACGCGTCCGGCCGGACCTTTGACAACGCGGACGCGGAGTACGCCCAATTCTGGGAGCACCGGATGCTCAACCTGATCCGCTCTCTGGATGATCAGCTCGACGTACTGACCGGCCTGCTCGGACCGGACGTCTACCTCCGGACCGACCTGTCCAAGGTTTGGGTGCTGGGCCGCTATGAGCGAGAGAACCAGGATCGGATTGCCGGCGACCAGGCGGCCGGATACCGCACGATAGACGAGGTGCGGATCGCCAAGAAGCTGAAACCCTTCGGCGTGCCCGCCACCCGCGTGCTGTGGATACCCATCGGCAAGGGCGCCGTGGCCGATGCGGAGCATCCCCACGACGCGAAAGAGGCCGCCGCCGCGCCCATCGCCGGGCCGGTCACCGCCGACTCGGCCGGATCGGGCATGGCCCAGATCGGCGCCGCGCCCGGCGCGTTCGGCGCGCCGGGCGACGCCACCGGCAGCGGCACCGGCATCGACGGTGCCGCCTCGGACGCGGCGAATCTGCGCCTGGTCGGCGGCAGTGGTCAGGACGCCCCCGCGCTGGAAGCCATGGCACTGCCGGTGGGCGAGCTGGAGGAGGGTAAGCAGGGCCGCCCGCGATACGGCGGCTCCGGACACGGGGCCCGCCACACCGCCTGACGTTTCGCCGCGCAGTGCTGATGAGCTGCCCGACTACTCTCCTGGCGACCTCACCGTCACCGAGGCGCATCCCCGGCCAGCACCCGGCCCCGCCCGGGATGCTCTCGTGGTCGCCTCCCAGGCCCGCATCGGGGCCGCCCAGGATGCCATGACCGCCGCACTGGATAGCTACCTGACCCGGCTCAACGGCGTCGTCGTCTCGCGGGTGAAAGGCCCTCGTGCCCGCAAGGGCACCCGCTGGTGGGGCGAGTCGGCCAAGAGCTTGTACCTGCCGATGCCCGGCGGCACCGCCCTGGAGACCAAGGCGCTGGACGCGGCTTACGCACTCCCGGGCAAATTGGTAGCCGAAGCGGCGGACGCGGCCCGCCCGGTCGCGCTGCGCGTGGCCTACGATGCCGCCGCGCACACCGCTTCACAGCTGGGGGTGTCCGTGCCCGCCGGGAACGGCGGCCTGTTCGCCGTGGATCATGACGCCCTGAACGCGGCGATAGAGACGGCCGTGGGCCGCATCCTGGACGTCGCCCAGCACCACGCCGTGGTGGTCCGTCAGGCCATCACCGCCGCCGACTCGTCGGCCGAGACCCTGGACGAGGTGCTCGACCAGATCGAGGCCGCGCACGCCAAGGGCGGCAACTGGCTGAGAATGTCAGGCCGGGCACTGACCAACGCCCTGATCCAGGATGCCGCACTGAGTCAGGCCCGCGCGCTGGGCGCCACGCACGCCCAGTGGCTCTCACGCCGGGACGACCATGTGCGGCCCACCCATGCGGCTGCCGACGGCCAGGAGCGCCCGATCGGCGACAAATTCCAGGTGGGCAAATTCGCACTGCTGCATCCCTGCGATCCCGCCGACCTGCCCGAGAGCTGGGAGGAGATAGCTGGCTGTCGCTGCGCGCTGCGTATCCGGCCACCAAGCGACGAACATCGTGCCGCGCTGCGCGTGCTGGCCGCGACACAACCCGGCCAGCCCGGGCCCGGCGCCGCGACACTGCTGGCCGACGTGGCCGCCGGTGCCCGCGAGCTGCCCCCTGTGGCCGGGACGAAACCCGATCGGCCCGTTGCGACCGGGGCGGCACCGGGCGCCAGCGCCCCGTCGGCACCGGGCGTGGTCACCACCGGTGGCCGGGACGCGGTCGCGCCGTTGGCCGCAGGGCCGGGTACCCGGCCCGCCGGTGGCTCCACGGTGCGCGAGGTGCCCACACCCGCCGGTGTGCCGTCCGTGAACGGGGTCGCGCCGGTCGCCTACCAGCTCACGACGACCGCGCCGGTGGTCGCCTACCGGGGATTGGCCAGCGCGGTGAACGCCGTGGCGGGTCAGCAGATCGTGTCGAGCGCCGCCGCCGTGCTGGGCCTGACCGCACCGGCCATCATCGCCGAGGGCGCGCCGGTGCTGGCGGTGCTCATTCCGGCGGGCGTCCTGCTGACCGTGGCTGCCGGGATGGTGATCCTGCCGCAGGGGCAGCCACTGGAGGTGCTGGCCAGCGGCCCGGCCGGTGTGCAGGCCCAGCCCGCTCAGCTAGATTCATCGTCATGACCAGCGTCATTCGTCGCGGCACCGCGACGCGCCTGGGGATCCGTCAGCCGCGTCGTTCCCGCGCGCCGCGCCCGGTCCGGCGCTGGCCGTGGTCGCCCACCTGGCGTGACTACGCCCTGGCTGGGTAGCGAACCAGCGCCTGTCCCCCGACACGCGTAACCCCCCGCTCCGTCGGGGGACAGTGCGGGGGGTTACGCGATCACCGATCATCGAGAGCACCAGGGTAGCGCATCGCTCAGATCGGAGCGAGACCGGCATGCCAGGCGGTGTGCGTACCGGTGTCGGGGTGCAGCACCAGGGCGCCGCACGTGTCGCAGGTGACCAGCACCCGGTCGGCGTGGTCACCAGGCCATATCGCCTGCGGTGAGTCCAGCACCATCGCGGGCAGCGTGTATCCCTGCGGCGCGGTGATCACGTCAGGGGCATCAGGATCGTCCGGTTCGGTCATGGCCATGATCCTGCCGGTCGCGACCCGCGCGCCTGACCGCGAAACGGGCGAGGACGCGGCCATGATGTCGCCCGTGGCGACTCGTGATCCCGAAGCTGATGGCCCCATGACCTCCGGCATGGTCGCGCTGGTGCCCTCGGCGGGCGACGCGGCGAAGATGGCGGTGCAGGACGGGGAGGATCCCGCCCAGTTGCACGTGACGCTGGCCTACCTCGGCGACAACGCGTCGGACGACATGACACCCGAACACCAGTCCGCGCTGCATCAGGTGATGGGCGACCTGGCCGCGAGCGTGCCGCCGATTCCGGCCCGGGTAGCCGGGCACCTGCTGTTCAATCCCGACGGCGGCCCCGACGGCGACCGCACGCCGTGCGCTGCCTATCTGGTGTCCGATTCGCCCGACCTCACTCCGCTGCACACCGCCGTGTCACAGGGTGTGGGCGACACGCTGCCCGACGTCACGCAGCACACCCCGTGGATCCCGCACATCACCGGCGCCTACGACCGGGGCGCCGACGCACTGCACTACGCCGGGCCGATCACGCTGGGCGCGCTGCGCGTGGCCATCGGCGGCCAATCGCAGGACTACCCACTGACCGGCTCGACCGACGAGGGTCAGGACACGGGCGACGATCCGGCATTCAGGAATGACGCCGACAACCTGAACGACGATCCGGAGGATTCAGGAGAAGCTGAGACCGACCGCGAGGAGAAGGCGGCCACCGGCGCGCCGGAGGCCGGGCAGACGGTGGCGATCAGCGTGGCCGAGCTGGACGCGGCCTACGCGGACCGGGCCGACCTCGACGTGGAGACCAAGGACGGCCAGCCCGCCGCGAACACGATGACCGACGGCAGCTACCCCATCAACCATCCCGGTCAGCTCAAATCGGCCGTGCACGCCCTGACCGCCTATCAGGTGGACAAGACCAAGCGGGCCGCGCTGCGCAAGCACGTCATCCACCACGCCGCGCGGCTGCACGCAGGCAACATGGTGCCCGACTCGGTCCGCGACGAGAAGGACGACGACAGCAAGGACGGCAAGGCTTCCGCGAAGACCAAGGCGACCGGCACGAAGGATGCCGCGCCCGGAATCGGCGAGCTGGAGACCAAGAAGGTCGTCGCCAGCCAGGCCGGGGTGAAGCGCTACGGCAAGCCGATCGGCACCCAGCTGGGCACCCCGCGCGATGCCGCCGCCGCGAAGGCCCAGCAGAACGGTGACGCCGTCAACGCCTACAGGGATCTGCTGGCGGGCAAGACCGGCACGGTGGAACCGCTGGGCACGATGGACACCGCGAGCCTGGAAGATCTGACCCGCGTGGCCTACTCCTACAAATCCACCGACCCCAAGGTGGTGGCGCTGCGCATCCACCTCGCGAACGAGCTGGCCAGGCGGGGACTGAAGGCCACCAGCTACGGCGCGCTGGGTGGTGGTGGCGCGGTGAAGCCCGGCAAGCGGCGCACGCACACCGGCCTGCCCGCTGGCGTGCGGGCGCCACACCAGGAGAAGTCGGCACTGGACGCGGCGGAACTGGAGTACAAATCCACCTACACCGCCGAGCAGCGTCGCGACATGGCCAAGAAGGGTCACGCACTACCGGATGGCAGTTATCCCATCGCGAACAAGGCCGACCTGCAATCGGCGATCAAGCTGCGCAACCACGGCAAGGGCTATGCGAAGGCGACGGTGCACAAGCACATCGTCAAGCGCGCCAAGGCATTGGACGCCGCCAGCGCGCTGCCCGATGACATGATCGAGTCCAAATCGCTGTCCTGGGACGGCGCCAGCGATGCTTTCACCGCCGGTGTGCTGCTGGGCCTGGCCGGGCTGGAGCCCGCGCATGCACTGGAGATCAAGGCCGGGCCGCCGGGACACACCTTCGCCTCACCGGATCCGGGCGCGACGAAGCTGCGCAAGTACTGGGTACGTGGCGAGGGTGCACTCAAGATCCGCTGGGGTACTCCTGGCGACTTTGATCGATGCGTCACGCAGATGACCAAGTACGTGGGTGAGCGCGCCAAGGGCCTGTGCAACATCTACCACCGGTCCGCGCTGGGCGTGGCGCCCGGCCAGGAAGACAAGGTCGGTGGCGTGGCCAAGAAGGTCGCGGCGCTGGCGGGAAAGTCGATCGCACTGCCTGGTGATCTTGAATTCAAGTCCGCGAAAGAACTCTGGATCTCTGATCCCGCCGGAGTGGACGGCTGGCGCGCCTACGCCCCGGCCTGGGAGGCCGACACCGCGCTGATCCAGGAGATGAAAGCGTTCGCGCCGAATGCCGCGCCTCCCGGCCGAGAGGATCAGGCCAACACCGACGCCGACCCGGCCAGCGACGACGACCTGATGTCCTCTTTGGACTCCTACGCGGCGATGGTGCCACAGCTCTCCGCCGAGGACGCCTACGAAGAAGGTATCGCCGAAGATGTCCCGTGGGCGCTGGAAGCCCAGGGCGACCTGACCGATCCGACCCAACCGGGATCGAACCTCAACCGGGACACCAATCCCGATGGCGATATTCCCGACTCCGATGATTCCGGCCTGGACGTGGACGGCAGCGCTGACGTCGCCACTCCTGACATGGATGCGGCTGACGGCGATCCGCTGTTCGACGAAAGTGACGAGAAGGGCGATCGCGCCCAGAACGATGACGTCACGCCGGACGGGGACGACGGCGAGCCCGACACTGATGATCAGATCCCCCAGGTCGCCGAGCTGCTCGCGGCGCTGATGGCCGATCAGGATGCCGAAGAAACCGGTGCGCCCGGCGACGACAACGACGCCGGGCAAGCCCAAGAAGACCAGGCGGAGACGAGGCCTCGTCATGCCACCGCGACCGCATGAGGAGCACACGCCGATGACCGTGCCCGCAGGGCTGGAATTCAAGGATCTCGCCCCCGCCCTGCGGCGGGCACCGCTGGAGATGAAGACCGCCGCCGTGCTGCGACCGGCACTCTCCGGCGACCACACCATGCCCGGCTCGACCGGCACCGGCCCGGCCCGCCTGGTCACCGCCGTGGTCGCGGTCACCGGCATTCGTGACAACGTGGGCGACACGATCACCCCGGGTGCTTTCACCAAGACGCTGATCATGCGCCCCCGGCCGAAGGTCTGCCTGGGCCACGACTGGAACCGGCCCATCGGCCGCACGCTGGAAATCAAGGAGCTGCTGCCCGGTGACCCCGGCCTGCCGCCCACCACCTACGACGGTAAGCCCTGGCCTACGCAGGCCGGTGCGCTGCTGGCCACGTACGAGCCGGATCCGAGCAAGGACGGCGGCGACGCCTACGACACGGCGAAGTTCTTCGGCCCGACGGAAACCACCTACTCGATCGGCTACAAGACGATCAAGTTCCGGCCGGACCCGGACGCCGCCCGGCATCTGGACGAACTCGACGTCTTCGAGTACTCCCAGGTGCTCGTACCCGCGCATCCGCTGGCCGCGCTCCAGGACATCAAGGCCGGGACCGACCCCGGCCAGATAGAGGTCAAGATCGCGCAGGTGCGCGACACCGCGTACTGGGGTGAGCCCTACGGCACGCCGATCGGTCCGCACATGCACCCGCACGGGCCGAAGGCACGCGAGGAACGCCGCGCCGGACGGGTCCCTTCCCGCAGCGTCGGCATCGTGGACTCCGCCTCACCGGCCAGGCAGCCCGTCGGCCCGGTTGCGGTCAAGCCAGGCGAGCGGGCCGCCGAACTGGCCGGGACCGGCCTGTTCGCCGAACCGGCTTCGGACAAGCGGGTCCTGCCGCATCCCACCCGCGCCAAGGGCAGGGAACAGGGCCACATCGACGCGCTGGCCGCCCAGGTCGCGGCCGGTAACGCCGATCCCGACGCCGAGGACGAGGACCGCGCGAAGATCGACAAAGCGATCCGGGGCCTGCTGGACGAGGCGATCACGCCCGGCGAGGTGCGCGAGCGGCTGGCTGCCCACCCCTCGATCGAGGCCGCCGCCGGGCAGCGCAACTATCAGGAAGGCGAGCCCGGCGACTACGCGCCCGACATCAACCGGGTGGGTGACGACTACGCCGCGCG
>Ga0208992_1000038_pt1 | contig 8862 bp, 13 predicted proteins | sample MedBloCAOM1_O1_FD_187842 | JGI IMG/M metagenome (GOLD analysis project Ga0208992, IMG submission 187842) | Forest soil microbial communities from El Dorado National Forest, California, USA - Mediterranean Blodgett CA OM1_O1 (SPAdes) (version 2) | ecosystem: Environmental > Terrestrial > Soil >...
GCCACCGCCACCACCACCTTCGCCACCGCCACCACTACCTTCGCCTTCCCTGTATCCTCTTACCGTTTGACTTCGCGTCGCCGGTAACCCAGCTTGACTTCGCGTCGCCTGGGATTGAGGAAGAATGGCCACTAACGCGGGTACCAACGTCCCTCAGGAGACATCCACGCCTATCAAGATGTCTCTTTCAGAGTGGAAACAGGCGAGGAAGATTCAGAAATCACTAGGTTAGTTTCACTTTAGCTAACAACATTTTTGCTCACTCCCTGCGTTATACCGCCTGAATCTGATCCTTACTTTATTTATAGCACCGTTACATGGCCAGGAATCCTCAGGTTTGTGATCTCACGAACCGCCTCTCTGCGTTATACTTGACTAAATGATACCTAGGACTCCAACCCGAACTTATGGATGTGGACGACTCGTCTTTAAACAACGACTCTACCAAGGCCAATCCTCCCTCCACCTTACCACGTCCTAGCTCTCCGGGGGCATCACTTCGTGCAAAGGCTAGACCGCGATCTCCAACGCGGTTTACTACCCCCATCCCAGACGCTTCAGAACCAATACCACCAGAGTTTTTAGGAAGGCCATCGCCTCCACCTGCTCAATCAACCATGGATTCAAGGCAGGAACACGTGCTTACAGCGCCCCTGGACCGCAAATGGGTGGAGATCCGTGAAACCGACAAACCAAGGTGGTTCAAAAAGGCCCGGGCAGTCTTGGACGTTCCAGAGGATAACATAGGTGAACTTTTAATTTTTTTATCATTCAAAGCTATAGCTAACCACTGTTCAGCACCCCATCTTCATATCAAGTGTGCAGCCCGGCGTGATTTCAACCACAAAGATCGCTATTGGATCATTAGCCCCAATATGGACTATATCCCGGAGCAGCCTAGTTGCTCTCTATCTCCATTGATCAAAAGCGATGGAACCATGGGTTTATACGAGTGGACGGAGCACCCAAGGTGTCATATGCCCCACCGTCCTCACGAATGTATGATCAAGGTCACTGTATTCACTGCGGTCCAGAAAAACCTTCTCTTGCGACGTCTGGAACGAACCGACTTGATCTGGGATCACGCCCGTCATATTGGTCGCATCCGGCCTTCATTGATTCAATTAATCCAGGAGGAGTTTAAGCGTGTAACCGGCCTGGTACAGGAGCGCTGGCCACTTTCCCTCTCGGCGCACACCCTACCCCAAGACTCAAAAACGCATGCTCTTCTCGCACGCTGTCACCTTATTGACAGGGCGATGGTCTGGAAAAACGCCGTCACCTTCTGGCGTCAGTGGCAGAGGTGTACCCGTGATCTTTTAGCATGGTGCGACTGGACGGACTTACTACGAGATATGGATCGGCAGTGTCAGCCCAAGACCTGTGTGGACACTACTCGTCGCGGAGCTTTTACCGCTGATCCGGACGTAGTTAAACTCCTAACATGCCTTGGAATCCCGGTCTGGTACATCACAATCCTGGATGGCTATGCGCCTCCAAACAGAATAAAACCCATTCAGCCATGGGTCTCCAATCCCGTTTTAGCTTCTGAAGATGCCCCCCCTGACTGGGCGACTCCCGACCTGTTTTTACGCGTTTATGATCCATACGGGCCGTTCATTCTTCCAAACAGCATCAACGCCATCCGCCCAATCCAACCTATCCTTAGGCCACCTATGGAGTATAATACCGACTTTATGGCCGTTGAGTCCCATGCTTCCGATCGCGATGAGTTGGACAATTTCAATGAAGTCTATAATTGTGAGACAACTATACGCTCTGAGTTTTTATGTTAATACTAATTTTCTCTCCTTTAGATCAAGAAGACCCAGTCAATAACGACTATAATGAACCCAGTGCAAGCGATGCGGCATTCAAGATACCACCTTTGGAACAAGTCGGACAGGCCAATTGTCCAGGAGCACACCGTATGTAATATTTTCTTTTCTTTCTCCCAACTGCTTTAACGGTCATCTCATCAGCCACATCCAACCGCGCCCAGACCTCACCGGCCGGTTCCCACAAAAGAGCAAAGCTCGAGTTGACTTTGCCACCAGAGGTGAAACGGGCCATGGGAAACCTCAACGTTGGCCAGAGGTCGCAACAAGTTCCGGCTTGGGCTTCTAAACCCGTCCCAAGCTGGGCTCTTGCAGCGCAACAGGTGGATTATTCTGAAAAACATAGGATATCTCTGTACCACCATCCCTACAATCCCATAAAGCCACAGGTCACCTTTGAATACGTCACGCCACCCGAAAATATCTTCTATCATTCCAGCGACCTTCGCTCCCGATATCTTTACAACTGGGTGCTCCTCTCCGAACTATGGATCTGTCTGTGTGAAGCAAACCCGTCCAAATGGCTCTTTCGTCAGAACTCCCAGGCTTGGAGATCTACCCTTTCAAACAGCAGCAATGGGAAGCCGGGCGTTGTACTACGCTTATCTGATCTGAACTTGACACCCTGTTCACAATCACTACCCAGCAGTACCTATGATCTGGAATGGCGAGGTCTCCAAATTACCACCATCTTAAAATTGTTAGATGACGGGTTTCTTGCGGCTCTCATGTGGGAGTTGAGTGAAATCAACTTCCTCTACTCTTTCCTCATGTTGGACCAAAAAATCCATCGGGAAGCTAAGGATTCTGGTACTCCGGATCCCACAGGAACTGCGGAAATCCTTCGTCGTGATACATTTTTGCAAGATTGGCACGACAGTTCGTCCCTCTCGCCTCAGTTTGATAATGAACGCGGAGTAGACGCGCTGGATTCTGAGTGGCACTTACGGAAGGTCCCCTTACTGACGATGGTGAAGTACATGTCACGCTGGTCGAGTTTCCCCAATGATTTAGGGGCCTCACGTGTTGAAGCAATTAAGGATGAAGCCAATTTTCTGGCCTGGGAACAAAAAGTTGTAAAATATTATGCGCAAACATTTGCAGATCACTTCATTCGTGCAGCTCCCCTCCCTTGTATACGACCTTCATTTCCACGCCCCACATACCCTTTTTAGACTCTAATATTAATTGTCAGGTGGTATAAAAATACTTTGATATGAACTTACATTACTGCTTCAAGATGCGTTTTTGGGCCACACCCCTTAAGTTGATTAAAGATGCGTGAAAGTTCCTTAAATCTTTTTTTTTTTTAACTAACAATTATTGCGAAGGTGTCCCATGTAATTCAAAGATGAGTAAAATTTCACCTCTTCTACCAAAGTACGTAAGTTGATCTAGCCACAGATTTGGTCTTTGTTTCGGCTTGGCTTCGGCTTCGGGCTTTGAAGCAATCATTGAAGCACCGGATCGGAAAGCAAACTGGGCGCTTGCAGATAATCAGTCGTATCACACCATCATCCCTAATTACCCCATCCACGCCGTTGTCACCATTCCGCTCTTAACTCTACGCTCGTTTTTTTGCTGCAGTAACCCTGCTCCCATGAGTGATCCCCCCAACCAATATCACGTCTTCAGAAACAGTGCTACAGGGTTGACTGAACGGGTCCCAGGCGGCTCAAGAAACCGTACCTCACGTGGAGGTAGAGAAGGGAATCCCAACCAATCCCTTGGAGCCTTTCCACCCTCTCCATCCCGTGCATCTGGGCCTACGTTTTTTGACCATCCAGCCCATCCCTCAGTAGCTGGGGGGAGTGGATCCGCGGGAAACCCTACTGATGGGTCCCTTTATCCTGGGCAAGGATATCAACCCCCACCACAACTAACGTCAGCAATGGGTCAGGATCAGAGTATGAACTATGGGCAGGAGCATAGGACCTTTGGGAGTAAGTCGTCCTCGGTTCAGATAATAGCTAACTAACTTGCGATCTTTACCTTACTCCAGTCCCTAGTGATAGAAACAACAACCCATCTACCCTTTCTGGATACAGTAGTCTATCCACGGCGCTTAGACCACTCAATCAATCGGATTCAAGCCTGGTTTCAGAGCCAGGGGCAGGGGTAAGCAGGGTGTCCATTAACCTATCCCTAGATACTGACAAGGATCTTTTAGCAATCCTCAACGGCATCAAGAAGGCCTGTCGACTCGCAACCGGGCCAATCCAGGTCAACCGCAAGATTTGAGTCTCGGCCTTACCCCATGACTAAGAATCGCACTGCAGTGTTAAGCAGGTCCTCGCTGAGCAGTCCCTCCGTTTCTTCGGAAAATCTTCAGGCAACGGGTGGTTCCCCAGTCCCGTCTTCTCGCAGTAGTTCTGCTTTGAGCCTAAGGCCTTCTCTTACGGAATGGGATTACGTCTCTGTAGAGACTGCTTCTGCCGAGCTAGCTCTTCTGATAACGTCGGTCAACTACCATCACAGAGCTTTGTTCTTCAAACACTATATGTTTCCTGAAAAGAAGGGGCCAGAAGATCGACTCATATTTTACCGACTTGTACTTGAACGTGGCATGAATAGGGCGCATTGGGCCTACAAGAATCCCTTTGATCAGGAAAGGATGCAGAAATACGTAAGCTTCAATGTATATTTATCTTTTCTTTCCTTATTAGTAGCTTGCAGCTTGCTGATACTAATGATGCGTGGAGACAAGCAATTGTCGTCAGTCTGAAGGACAAAATCAGCTCGCTTTTTGCATTGGAAAAATATACTTCACCTTCCCGCCAAAACGCCGCCAAAAATCTTACCAACTCAGGTAATTTTTTTTTCGAGTCCTGTGAGCTGGATGAGAACGGGGACGTTGAGCTGGATGACCAGAATGTAAGTTACTTCTAGAATTCACAACCTCACTTACCAATGTCTCTGCAGCATGCAATCCGCTCTGGACAGTTTAGTCACCCTTCCCTCGCAGAAACTCTGAAACATCTTCTGTGCAACCCAGACGCAAGCGACTTGCATCTGGCCTGTTTGGGAGTTGGGGAGGTGCTGGCTCTAGAAGCTCTGGCATTTGCCTCAGTGGCTGTAAGCATGTATTGGGCTGATTCTCTTCGGTGGCTCACCCAGAAACCTCTTAGATACATTTCACGCTAGACCATATTTCCCACCCCAACGTCGGATTACTAAGGAACCCCTTGAGTAACTATGAGGCTCACTACCAGAGATACCTAATCTTTTTCCAACAATATTCGGTGCGATGCCCGGCGGCCTACTCAGCATTACAGCAAAACATAATGAATGCTCTGTTGTAATTATTTCTTTTGTTCAGGAAATTCTTCCTCTGATCATGTTCATGTCTGAAATAGCGGAAATCCTATGGGCCTCGACTATGAGGAGATAATTGGACCTGACACGGATTGATTGGAACCTGGAGACTTGCATTTTGGAACTGCGATCTTAGAACTGCAACGTGCAGATTGTAACATGTGATGTTTTCTCTGGTTCAAATGTACCTTGACACCCTTTGGTTATCCGCCTAGAAAGAACAACCTAGCCGGGTTGAGGTCCGATGCTAGTCATGCGACTTTGGCTTAGAAAAACGTAAGAAAACTCAGCTGCACTGCTAGTACAAGCACCATGCAGCCCCTATATTCCTCATATCTTACCTTGTGCTAGCAGCGCAGCTGAGTGTTATTACACTTTTCTAAGTTATCCTTTTAAGAGAAGGAGCTTGCTGACTGCGTCTCTTGCTTTTTATAAGCTAAGGTACTGTATTGGGCGCCATAGGACTAGGCAATCTCAGTTATCAATGCTTTGATGCTCTCTATACAAGAGCAAAACCTCATCGCTAAAAATGTTCTTGACTAACAAAAGTTGATTGAAGAGGGATCCCTGCTGAAAATCCCTCACTTTAATTTGTATCACTAAGTTGGTTATTGCTTGAATATGCGTCACTAGAAATCCAAATTCCATGATAAGAACGTTGGGTAGGTCTCCTACAGACTGCCTATCTAATCATAACTAACTTCTAAGGAGCATAGATGTATATGAGCCAGTCGCCACTGAACAATGCACCCACACTCTACGATCTTTGTCAGCACCTCGTCACTCTCTGCAGCAGTGACCCCCCTTGGAGAGGCCAGGTATTTCAGGAAATTACTAGGGCAAACAAAAAAGGGGAAGTTTGGAGGAACTGGAGGAGCGGGCAAAGGTTTGGTGGTGACCGGGCGGAATATTCCCATGCTATTAGGTGGAGGAGTGGGTAAAGGTTTGGTGGTGACCGGGCGGAATATTCCCATGCTATTAAGCAGAGCTCCCGGAGAAGGGACGGTACTCTCCGTATCTGAAGACTGATCTTGCGTACAAAGAGTAAGAGTTTTCTTAGGAGTTTCAGCCTCAGAGTCTCCTGCGGTATTTATAGGAGGCTTTGCGTCTGCCTCAAGCCCAAGTTCCTTAGACTCTGAGTCCAAGAATCTAGCTTCAGATCAATGTCAAGAGTGAGTTACAAACTCCCAAAGTGATATTTCATCTCTCACCTCGCTTTGTTTTGTTGGTGTTAGGGGGTGAAGCTGCTTGCAGGTCATTCACCGACCACAAGGCAATAATCTGCAGATACAACTTACAAGATATCTGGTTCCACCATCCTACGTTGAAAGGTTAAAGTTTGAACTGGTAGAAAAACCAAAGTGCGAACTTTTTTGGCTATGGACATAGGCATAGTCGGTGTTATACCCATCTGAGTCTACGTCGCTATTGTCCATCTCTGGATCGTTACCCTCTTCTGGGAAAGCAACCGCACCTGTGAGTGTCGCATCCTGGCTCTGGACTTTACCAAGAATTAATAAGAACATATAAATAATTGAAGTGAACCAAATACCTTCAACGGTTAATTGTTGGATTGCGATGTTGTTGCTGGAGTGAGAATGCATGTTATTCAGAGGAGTAGTTGTGCTGGTGGTGAGGATGAAGGACTGCCTTGTTGGCGTCTTATATAGGTACAGTGCAACACATCTTTCAACGTAGAACATCTCTGATCTATCCTCCGAGGTAGCATGGCTTCAAAAGTGCTCAGAATGATAAAATTTCCAATTAAGGGAATATCCTTTTCAAAGACGTTTCAGCACAGCGCTCCGCAATGGTAAAAATTTCTATATAAGGAAATTGTACCAGATACCAACTGACTATGCAAGCGCTTAGATTACCTTGCACCTCATGGCCTAAGGTTTGATCCGAAAACCTATAGACGGACCGATGGAAGCGGCAGGTAAAATGTCTATATATGGATATAACTCACTTAGGTCATAAGTCTCAGGTATCCACAGGTCCGAGGATCCCAGTAAGGAACATCTAAGCAGAGGATCCTAATTGACTTAGGTAGGCCGTGCATAAGGGTCACAGTTCAATTGGAAGACAAAATTACTAGATATGGAAACAGATCTCAGACCCCTTTAGTCCATCCAGTTGTTTCTTTCCAGGTAAGGTCGCCAGCCTAGTGGCGTATATTAACTAATTTCTACTCTCTGAAAGTATCTCTCCTACCCACCACATCCTCTATCCCAGACTACCATGCAGGCATTATCGGATTCCACCAACTCCACACTTAGCGATGCCTCTACAATAGCAGCATTGGCCGGAAATAATCAGGCAGGCCAAAAGTGTCTCCATCCAGAAGAGCCTCTCACTCAGTCTGGTAGATCAAAGCAGTGCGTATGACTACTGTTATTTTCCTCTTTTACCTTTTACCTTTTAATTTTGAACTTAGGCAAAGACAGGACCCTCTAGCTATACAAGCTCGCAAGGTAGGACGTACAATGGACGCCTTCCTAACCCCAGGAGCGATGTTCAATCATGGGATTGTATGTGCAGCTTTGGACTCTGACGATGAAGACTGGAGTAGACATACCGCCGAGTGCGTTTTTTTTAATAGTCAGATAATTTAACTCACAAGGATTTCTCTTATATAGACAAAGACGCTACTTCAGAATTTTCACCCAACTGTGCGAGGCAATACCTCATTTCCAAGAGCGCGTTGTCAATGCAGATATTACAACCTTTCGTGAAATGGAAAAAATCGTGAGTGTTATGCGATCTCTAAGTTATGGATGCTACGCTTACTCGTGTCTCCAAACAAAGTTCAAAGATGGTCTCGCTTCCGCTCGCTCTGACGATATTGCTAGCCTCAAAGGGGTTGTTGTTGACTGGATGTCATCTTCCCCTTATTGCGCCTCCAATTCCAACCACCCACTTCACCGTAACTCCAAAACCACCCGAGGGTTCAATAACCCTGTCATCGGTAAACTCCTGTGTCCAACCAATTTGGATTGGAGCGATATTATGTGAGTATCTTCGTCTTATCAACTGTAAATTATACCCATGTAAAATTTAGCATCCAACAAGGTTTAAGGGATGAGACTATTGATGTCAACCCCTCTCAATGGCCAAACTTCATCTACGAGGATGGCCAAAGACCTGAGGAAGGTGCTGACCTCTGGAAGGGGCTCTTTAAACACCCACTAATTGTTAAGGTGGATAAATTGATTTTCAAACAGTAGCCTGTAATCGCTTAGCCCCTTTTAGACTTTAAAGCATATCTACACCTCACCAAGTTCGGTTGGGGGTGCTGATGCTTCACGAGCAACCCGTGCTAACAAGGCAGCATTGTGCGGTATGAAAAGCATAACCTCTGGAGCTATAGCAGATGCTATTGTTAAAGTATGTGTGCAAGTTTGGGAAAGATCCATCATCTCTGATTCTATCATAGCTCCGCCACAGTTTGTCTTCTATGGCAACATTTCATAAGAACAACAGAACCACTCACAACCAACTCTTCTACTATGGTTTGCTAGAAATTATGGAAGCGGATGAAGCAAAGCCTCAGGTTAATGAGCTCATTCAATGGTACAACCGGTGAGTACACTTTCATAACTGCACACCAGTTCTCATTCTTAGGATTATTCTGCGTTAGACAGCTCTTCCCTGGACAAGAGGCATCAACCACCCCTGCTCCTGGTAGCGCTCTAGCAATGATGCGAGC
>Ga0208992_1000039_pt1 | contig 8748 bp, 5 predicted proteins | sample MedBloCAOM1_O1_FD_187842 | JGI IMG/M metagenome (GOLD analysis project Ga0208992, IMG submission 187842) | Forest soil microbial communities from El Dorado National Forest, California, USA - Mediterranean Blodgett CA OM1_O1 (SPAdes) (version 2) | ecosystem: Environmental > Terrestrial > Soil >...
GGTGTTGCTGGAGACGATCCATTTGTTGACGCGGGCGGCATCCGCGTTCTGGAATGCGGTGAAAATGTTGGCGGTCCAGTACTCGTGATGCCCGAGGATGACCACCATGCGCGCGTCGGTCAGGAGATCGGGATCATTCTCCAGGTCCATATCGGACAGATAGGTGAGGTCGTATCCCATCATCTCGGCGAAGACAATCCAGGGATATTCCGAGTCGTAGATGTAGGTTGCGGCCCGGTCGGTCTGCGTGGCGTAGGGGCGGTGCAGGGACACCGCGTACGCGCGGTGCAGGAAGTTGGGGTTGGGCCCGTCGGATCCAGCACCGTAGAGCGAGCGGCCATCATAGCCGCTTCCGTTGTAGGGCCACCGGTTGTAGGCGTGGTGGGTCAGGTCGGGAATGATCACCGCGATCTTGTCGGTGACGACCGGCTCGCGGACCACGAAGTGCCCGATGGAGACGTGGCCGGACGTGTCGGTGCGCCGGAAGATCGTGACGTAGAGGCCCGGTGGCGCGTCGGCGGGGATATCCCACGAGGCGTTGGGGGTCCACGCGGTGCATGTCGTGGACCCCAGCACCGTGTTGTCGACCACCGGAGCGGGTTGTGTGACCACGGTTCCGGCGATCGAGGCACCGCCGTTGCCGATCATGTTGATGGCGGTGAAGTTATCGTAGCCGCCGAACCCGAGCCGAACGATCAGTAGTTCGAACGTCTCGCCGCTGGAGTCGACGCAGAATTCGGCGGTGGTGCCGGGCAGGTAACTGGTCTCGACAGGGAATCCGCTGATCGTCGCGTCGATGCCGGATGTGTTGAAATACCAGTTGGCCTGATCCATTCCGGGGTATCGGTTGATGCGCTCGATCGCGTTGGCCGGTGGCGCGACACTGGGCACGCCGGAAGAATCGGCGAACACGGCCACGCACGAGAAGCACGTAGCACCTTTCTGGTAGGTGCTGGCCGGTGCGTAGTGCCCGGCGGCGGCGTTGAACGGGTAGGCCCCGGCGGGGTCCAGGTCCGTGACGCCCACGGCGGTGATGATGCCCAGGCCGGAGGGATCCTGTTCCGCGCCACTGAAAACCAGTTCGCCCCACGGTCCGATCTGAAGGAACCGATTGCCGTCGGTGTAGGGGTCGGACTGGCTGACCGACCACACCTCGATCGCCACGGCCTGCTGCGTCACCACGACCTCGGGCGCGGTGATGTGATAGTCCGTGGCGCGGTCGGGCAGCACGCCGTGCCCGTTGTTCGAGTCGGTCAGCGGCGTCAGGGTCTCGGCGTACTGAAGGACGCACCCGGCGGTGTTCTCACCATCGCCGTTGTTGTTGACCGTGATCGAGGTTTCGGTGCCATCGGAGGTCCGGTACCAGACACTGACGTCCTGATTACCGAAGCCGTAGGAGCCGACACGGGTGAAGCCCACCGGCGTGGAGATCGCGCCGCCACCGGAGGTGAAGACGACCGTGTTCCCGGCGGAGGGATGATGCGCCAGCAAGATGGTGAAGCTGGGCCCCTTGGGGTGGGTGTACCCCTGCCGGGCAAGCTCCGTAGCCATCGCATCCTCCCTCCACTGCCGCGCCGACCGGGTACCGCGCGGGGGGTCAGGGCATGGAGATGACGACGGCGCCAGTGGCAAAGGTCAGGGTGTCGCCCGCGCCGACGGTCTTGGACGCGGTGAGGTTGCCCAGCCACTTCCGTTTCGGGGTGCCGCTGGAGTCGCGCAGTTCGAGGGACGTCACGGTTCCGGCAGGCATGTTGGTGTACGTGATGGTGCCGGAGTTGGTGGTGCTGGCCGCGCCTGCCGCTGCTGCCGCACTGTTGAACGCTGCGGTTTGCGCCGCGTAGCCGCCACCGGTGACCTCGGTCCCGGGGGTGACGTTCGTTCCGGCACTGGTTATCAGCGCCAGCTTGAGGGGAGTGACGGTCGCGGTGAGCGCGGCGGTGCCCAGGCTGGCGTCGATGATGTTGTTGGCGTGCGCGAGGTCGATATTCCCGGCCATGCTCACGCACCGCCCTGAGTGCTGGTGGGCGCGTCGGCCTGGGCGTCCTGACTGGCCAGCACGGCGTCAGTGCTGGCGTGACCGGCACCACCGGCCTGAATGTGGGCGCGCAGGTCCTCGCCGGTCTTGCCCGCCGCGCCAGCCTGCATGACCGAAGTGCAGGTCGGGCAGGCCGGGTTCGCTGCCGCATGACAGTCCATATGCCAGCGCACGTCGGTGTGCTTGCCGTCGTCCACGACGGTGACGTGCTTGGGGTGGTTGTCGGCCTGGCCGCACCCCACGCACGTCGTCGTCGGATTGGTGATCGCCTGGGTCATCTCGTCTCCGCTCAGGGGCTCGGGCACCTGCGCGCGAGATCGTCACACAGCGGGCTGGGCGGGCTGGGCAGGCGCGCCGACCTCGGCGATCTGCACAGTCGTGTCCGGCTGGACAGTGGTGTTCTCGGCGTCCGGACGCACCGGTACGTCAACGCTCTCGGCGCCGGAATCGGGGTCGGGCAGCGCGATCTCAGTGATCAACGATTCGGCCAGCTCAGGATGTTCGTTGAGGTAAGTCTGGTACACATCTCGCCGGACATGCTGTCCCGCGCGCCACAGCAGTCGCGTGATGGGCGTCTTGCAGCCCCAGGGCAGGATCTGCTCCGTCGCGTCGAAGGCGGACACCTGGTAGTCGGTCATCGCGGCGTTGGGCACGTGCCCGCCCAGCTCGGCCACGGTCAGGCGCCGTCGTAGCAGCGGGTCCAGTACGGGCAGCCCGGCAGGCCGGGTCAGCGCGGTCGTCATGGCGGCGTGCGACTTGGGTAGCGGGGGGAGTTCCTGTTCGTGTATGTCGAGATCCGGGGCCAGCCCGGTGGGCGGTGGTGGCGTCGAGAGAAGGGACCGGCGGCCGGGTCGCCCTGCCTTGCGCCGGTTTTTCAGGTCGGCGGTATCGGCGCCGCCGTCGTCTGGGGTGGTCATGGGCGTCACGGTAGCCGGAGCCACCTGGCTGGGGTCGTCGGCGCGCCCGGTGCCACCGGCGCCCGCCTGGTCGGGGGAGGGGGCGCCGGTGGCTGACCGGCCGGAGGCCGGGTCCGGTCGTCGGGTCAGGCCAGTGCGGCGGTGGAGTTGTCAAGATCGATCTGAATGAACGACTCCGGACGGGAGACGGTCAGGCCGACCCGCTCCTCCGCCAGGATCGCGACGGCGTTGCGGACGAAGAGGTCCATGTGCTGTTCGGCGATACGGATGTTGGCCTGCTCGCGGTCGTAGACCTTGGCGCCCAGGCCGAACGCTCCGACCAATCCGGTGCCCTGGGTCATGGCCGGACTGGCCACGACCGGCATCTGCCAGATCTGCTTCTGCGCGCCGATCGCGACGTTGATGGCGACGATGTAGTTGCCGTTCGCGTCCTTGATCGTCTCCATGTTTTCCCAGTCGAACGGGTGCACAACCACGCCGGTGGGCTCGTAGTAGGCGAGCATGATCCGGGTGGCCGCGCGGCGCACCGCGTCGACATAGGTGTCCCCGGGCAGCACGGGGCTGGGCGTGGGGATGGGGTTGCCCGGGTAGCGCTGGATGCCGGGCGTCTGGAGGATGCCCAGGATGTTCTCACCGGTGCCATCACCGTTGAGAAGCTGGTCGTCCTCGGCCAGCCGCAGACCGTAGAGCAGCTCGGTATCGATGATCGACTGAAGCTGCGGTTCGTCCGCCAGGGTGTTGCGGTGGGCGACCTCGTAGTGTGCGATGGTCCGGATCGGGGACTGCGCGGGCTGCAAGGCCAGACTGGTGTGCGGCTTGAGGCCGAAATTGCTGTTGTCGGTGCTGCGTTCGGCCACCGGCGCCGCGTTGTTCGTGCCGTCCACGTAGCCCAGCACCCGCAGGTATTCGATCAGATTCGCGGTGGTGGTGGCCACCGGGAACAGGTCGCGAACGCGCTGGGTCCTGTACGAGCGGGGCACCATCGGCTCGATCTGCGGCGTTCCGAATGCAAAATTCGTGAAGGTGCCACCGCTTGCCGTGTAGAGATCCTTGCGCTCCATCTGCGCGGCGAGCTGCTGACCCAGCAGTGCGGCCTTGATCTCGAAGTCATCGCGCGTGAAGCCGTCGCTGCCCCGCGTCTTGTAGGACTCGGACTCGGTGAACAGCTGCCCGATGGATTTGGTCTCCATGGCGGTCGGCATCGTCAGTCCGGCCTGCGCGGCGGCCAGGGACTTCTTCTCGATCGGATCGTTGAGGAATTCCTCCAGATCCTTGTGCTCCCTGAATCCTGCCAGCGTGGCGCGGATGTCCTTCTGTTCGCCGATCAGCTTGTCGAAGTCGGCCTTGACCTCGGTGGAGACGACGATGCCGCCTTCCTCGGACTTGAAGCCGTTGGTGGTGATGTTGTCCAGTTCGCTGGCGATCGCGCGCAAACGGCCCATACCGGCCTTGTGCAGATCCTCGTCAACAGCGGTAGGCATTCTGGTGCTCCCTCATGCTCGCAAACGAAGTCGATCATGTTCGCTCACGTCACGCCGGTCAGTACCAGGCGCTCCAGCTCGCTGGGGCGGACCGTAGGGAGATCGATCAGAAAATCGGGGGAGGCACGCCGACGCAGCAGCGCGCCCTCCGGCGGGGAAGGCGCGCTGCTCGATCGGGTGGCCGGTGCCACTCAGGTCAGTGTGATGCCGCGTTTCTCGGCGGCCCGGCGCAGTGCGCGCAGGCGCTTGATGTCGTCGGGGTTGGTCGAGTCCTCCAGCGCGATCACCTGGGCTTGCAGCCGGGCCGGGCTCATCAGCGCCGGGTTGTCGGTGAGCGACGCCGTGCCACCGCTGGTGCTGTGCAGACTGCTCAGGCCAGCCAGTGCGGCAACGCGGCGCTGGTGCGGCGCGACCCGGGCGCGCCAGGCGTCGCCGCGCGTGGGTTCGCTGGGTTCGCTGGCCAGGTTTGTGTTGCGCATGTTGCGCAAGCGCTGCCGCGCGCCGTCCAGTTCCCGGGACAGTTCGCCCCCGTGGACCAGCGGCACTGACCCGGTCCTGGCCACGGCCTGTGATTCGAGACTGTCGCGCATCGACACCCGGGACTGCGGTACGGACTCGTCGGTGAGCGACTGGCCTTTGGCCAGGGTGAGCGCGGGATCGTGGTCGTGCCCGGCGGCGCGACGCTTGGCGTAGGTCGCGCGAGCGGTGTGGCTGATGTCGGTCAGTTCGCGACGCTGATCGTCGGACAGGGTGGCCGCAGCCTCGCGCGGGCGCTTCCACGCTGGGTTCGGGGTGAGTGCCGGTTTGATGGCGCGCGTGGGCTGGTCGTATTCCTCGTCGGTCAACGGCGTCACCGCCGTCTCGGCCGGTACGGCCGTGCTGTTCGGAATGTCGTCGGTGATGCGCGGCGTGGCTGCGTCGGGCCGGGGGGCGCCCGGTTCAGCCGTGATCTCGGGCGATTCGCCCCGACTGCGTAGTTCGCCCTCCACCGATCCGAGCACGGAGCGGATGCGCTCGCGATCCAGCCGCTTCGCGGTACGCCGGGCCCGTGAGGTGGCGTTGCGCCGGGCCCGGGATTCGTCCTTGAGCGACCCGGCCAGCTTGTCCAGCTGCTCCGCGTCGGGGCCGCCCTCACCCAGGTGATCGGCCAGCGCGCGGGCACTGCTGGATCCGGCACGCGAGCGGCGCACCGAGGAGTCCAGCCGGGTCCGGGTCCGGGCGATCGCCTCGGCGTCGCCGGAACGCAGCGCCTCGGCGTGATCCTGCGCGGCACCGGCCAGCCCGGGCCGCACCTGCGGCGCCTCGGTAGCCGCTTTGCGGATGGCCGGTGCCTTCGTGGACGCCACCGCACCGGCCGGTGCGCCGGGGCGGCGGGCCAGTTCTTCCTGTAGGCGCAGTTCCTCGGTCAGATCGCGGCGATGCGTATGCAGTTCGTCGGTGGACTTGTCGGTCAGGGCGAGCTTGCCTGATCCGTGCTGGTCCAGCAGCGAGGACACCCGGTCCTGCCGGGCGGCCACCTCGGGTTCGACCTCCAGGTGCCCGTCGTCGTCCTCGTGCAGGCCCAGTGTCAGGTCGCGCAGGGCGGATGCCTCGTCCAGTGCTTCCGGCGTGATCCGGGAGGTGTCGGAGATCGGCAGTTCCTGGGGGTGACGACGCTGGTGTGACTGCGCCCGTTCGGGATCGCGCAGTCCTTCCGCGTAGCGCGAGAGCTGATTGGCCACGTCCGGATTGGTCCGGCCGGATGCGACACCGGACTGGATGAGGATGCGTGAGGCGCGTTCGGCATGATCGGCCCGGTCGTTGCGCTGCTCCGGCGTCATCGTGCCCGCCGCGTGTTCGTCCAGCGCGGCCTGAGCACCGAACTGGTGCCCGTCGGCGAACTGTTCGATCAGGTGCCCCAGTGCGGTGGTGTGCTCGTTGGCGGCACTGCGATGCGGGGAGGACTGCGCGGCGGCCAGCGCCCGGGCCTCCGTGTCCACGGCGCGGCCGATTTCCTCGTCGCCGTGCCCGGCCTCGCGCATCGCGGTGGTGCGTTCGGTGGCCGCGCTCTCCAGGTTGTCGGCCGCTTCGCCGGGGGTGAGCGCTTCATAGGTGGCGTTGCGCTCGGCGGCGCGCACCATCGCGTGTCGCGGAGTCTGCACGTCGGGCCTGCCCAGCTCGACAGCGCGCCGGGTGAACTCGGCGTCGATCGCGCGCAGCTTGTTGCGTGAGAGAGTGTCCAGATGCGCCTGCGCCTGCCGATCGTTCATCCGCGCGAGTGCGTTGGCATGCGTGGCGGCGATCGCATCCGGCGGCGGGCCGCTCGACTTCGGCGCGGGCGCACCGGCACCCGGCGGCGGGCCGCTCGACTTCGGCGCGGGCGCACCGGCACCCGGCGTTAGTTTCGCGCCACCCTGCGCGCGGACCTGGGTCGGTCCCGCCGCGAGCCGGGCGGACTCCTCATCACGGTGCACGGGGGTGACGTGGCGCTCGTACCGGTTCCATTCGGCGGCCTGCCCGGAGCCGTTGACGGCCTGATCCTCGCTGCCGTGCCAGGTGGCGAGATAGCCGCCCAGCGGCTGGCCGTTCTCGTCACGGGTGGGGCCGCCGACGAACCGCGCGTGCGTGACGGCGCGCTTCGAGTTGATCGAGTGCACCTCACCGGCCGGGTCGCGGGCAAAGAAGGTGGTGGCTGTCTTGCCGCCGGTCTTCGGCGCGGTCGCTGGGGGAGCTTCACCCTCGATGGGCAGGCCCCAGGCCGATCGCGCCTCGTTCACCTCGGTCGCGGTGGGCGAGGCGTTGACCTTTTTCAGGCCAGCGGGAGTGACCGCGTCGAACGTGCCGTCGTCGTACTCCACCACGCGCGCGGTGATCCCTTCGACGTGTGAGACACGGTTGGTGACGCGGCCGACCTTGGGCCGGGCGTCGTCGTAACTGGCGCCCGGCTCATCGGCGTGACGCGTGTCGAGGATCCGGGTGCCTGGTTCCAGTGTTCCGGCCAGTGCTTCGCGGCGTTCCCGCGCTTCCCGGGGCTGCATGTCTTCCAGTCGCATTCCCATGCCGGATCCCGTGGTGAAGCCCATGCCGGGATCCTGAAGACGGGTGGGATCCATGGGTGATCGACCATCCGCGTAACGGATGTCGATGTGGCGACTGTAGGGATCGAAAGCGTGACTGGTGTTGTCGGTGAAGTGCATCGTGGTCTGGAACTGACGATCCCGCTTGTCGACGTAGCCGGATCCGACCGATTCTTTCTGCGCGTGATGCAGGGTTTTCCAGCTGCCATCGGGCAGGCGGATCTCGTCACCGGGTGAGGCCATCGCCAGGTGCTGGTTCGGATAGAAACCCCCTGTGTCAGCGACATCAGTGCGAACCGGTCGCCCTCGGGGTATGGGTTCGCGCGCGAACGTGGAGGATTCGTGTACGGACAGGTTCTGCCCCGCTGTCCAGTTCTGGAGCGCCTTGGCGATCGAGCCCTGGATGCTGTGGCCTTCCTCGTCGCGGAATCCAGCACTCCACGTGGTCGAGTCCGGAGCGGCGAACGGCGCCGGTGACCCTTTGCCGTCCTGGATTCCGGCGAGGGCCTGCGCAAGACTTTCGATCTTGGTCCGGTTGAGCTTGGCCTTTTTGCCGTCCGGTCCGGCGATGTCGCTGGCCTGGAGGAATCTTTTGTTGTCAGCGGTGCGCAACGACCAGTTCGCAGAGCGTGGATTGGCCAGCAGCATCCGGCCGCCCGCTACGGCTTCAGTACCGTCGGGGGTGCTGGTGATGGCCTGTGGCGCGTTGGCCGCAACCTGTTCAGCGGTGTCGATCTGGGCGTTCTGCTTGTCGATCCGCTCGTTCTCGCGACGCATGTCGTCTTGACGAAACCGCGCGTCCAGTGCCTTGTCGCTGGCGGCTCGGTAATCCTGCTCGGACATCGGATGGGCGGGAACGCTGCGCCGGGAGGCGTCGGCACGGCGACTCTGTTCGACTTCGATCTTCTTGATCCGGACCCGCGTCTTGTCGCCGGTGGTGCCGAAATTGCCTGCCCGGAACGCGATGCCGCTCTGCTTCTTGCGCTCGGTTTCCAGGTCGGCGTCGGAGTAGTCGGCCAGGGTCCGGCGCGGTGCTGCGGCCGGTGCGGGTTCACTCACGGCACCGATACTAGCCGAGTTGTCCAGGCTAGTCGAGTCTTGTTCGCGCTCGCTGCCGTCCGCGCCGCGCCCGTTCAGACCGTGGATCATGGCCTGGATCTGGTAGGGCATCCGCTCCGACCGGCCGCCGCGCCGCGCCGGAGTGGCCTGCTGATGCTGTCGCAGCTCGGCCAGCATCGGCGCCATCTCCTGCGCGCGGG